>Ga0115002_10001477_pt1:5000-32369 | contig 32369 bp, 26 predicted proteins | sample ArcticOcean_MG_C_8_FD_89576 | JGI IMG/M metagenome (GOLD analysis project Ga0115002, IMG submission 89576) | Marine microbial communities from western Arctic Ocean - ArcticOcean_MG_CB11_86 | ecosystem: Environmental > Aquatic > Marine > Oceanic | place: Arctic Ocean: Canada Basin... | reverse complement strand
TTACCAATTTCACGCAAATGAAACTGGAACCAAACTTCCCATCCGATAAAATTATTCTTACGGTCGGTAATTGTATACTACCTCATGTAAAAACATTTGGTGACGTCGCGGAAGGCGAACCCCTTGCTTATTACGGATCGGGTGGGTTTTTGGAGATCGCATTAAACGGGGGAAGCGCGACAGAGAAATTCAATTTACATATAGAGCAGAAGGTTGAAATAAAATTAAGTTAATGCGATTATCGCGCCTGGTGCGGGATCATGCTTAACTTCAAAAGATGACAATACCGGAAGCTCGGTTTTGGCTGACTTAATTTTCACGATCGATGTTACGACTAAACAAGAAAGCGATTAGCTGGGCGTTTTATGACTGTGCTAATTCGGCATTTGTCCTCACAGTAGTGGCAGGATTTTTTGGACCCTTTTATCATGATTACTGGTCCGGCGGTTCAGAACAGGCGTTCTTCTGGCAAGGGGTTACGGTATCCTTTGCCAGCTTGATCGTTGCCGTGATTGCCCCCATCCTGGGAGCGCTTGCCGATCAAGCGCATCTTAAAAAAAGATTTCTTTTTGTCTTTATGCTTTTAGGAGCTGTATCAACGGCAGGATTTTTCCTTGTCGGGAGGGGAAATTGGCAACTGGCGAGTATTGTTTACATTTTAGGGTTCATCGGATTTGCGTCAGCGAATATTTTTTATGATTCACTTTTACTTCATGTCAGTGATGAAAATAATAGACATTTCGTTTCAGGTTTTGGTTTCGCGTTGGGCTATGGTGGAAGCGTTATATTGTTTATCGCGAATATCATTTTAGTAAACAATCCCTCGCTTATAGGTATCGAAGATAAAGCATTTGCGGTAAAAATTTCTTTTCTCAGTGTTTCCGCCTGGTGGATACTATTCAGCCTCCCCCTGTTAATAGGGGTCAAAGAAATGCGTGGGGTGCCGCGAGTGGGAATACGGGTGGCGATAAGAAAAGGATTGGTCGAATTAAGTAAGCTGTTTAAGGAAATAGTAGGACAGCCGCACGTGATATGGTTTCTCATAGCTTATTGGCTTTATATCGATGGCGTGAATACGCTGATTACTATGGCGACAGGGTTTGGAAGTAGTCTCGGATTCAGTCTCCAGGACCTTATGGTGACGCTTATTATTGTTCAAATAGTCGGTGTCCCCGCCTCGCTTTTATTTGGCTGGTTGGGACAGCACTTCGGAGCCAAAAAACTAATCTTAACGGGGATCATTATTTATCTTGGTGTCACTATTTTTGCCGCCCGCCTTTCCCTCGAACCGGTTCAAGTTTTCGGTCTTGCGGTAAGTGAAATTCATGTGCTGGGCTTTCTCGTCGGATCCGTTCAGGGTGGTGTTCAATCACTCAGCCGATCATTTTTTGCGAATATCATTCCCCCTGATCGGGCCGCGGCTTATTTCGGGTTTTATAATATGGTTGGTAAATTTGCCGCCCTACTCGGGCCGGTCTTGATGGGAACCGTAGCCCGCCTTAGTGGTGAACCGCGGTTGGGCGCACTCGCTGTGGCAATTTTATTTTTACTCGGAGGTGCCTGTCTGTTAAAAGTCTCCTCCCAGAATACAGCTATTGCCAATGACTCATGAGTGTACGTGAACACGAACAGCTCTGCGCACTTATGGGGGATGCCGTAAAGATGCTTATCTTTACTGGTGCAGGGATTTCCACGAATAGCGGGATTCCTGACTTTCGTGGTCCTGGTGGTGTATGGACTAAACGAAGCCCCGTCTTTTACCAGGATTTTATGCGTTCAGGGAAAGCGCGGATCGAGCACTGGGAATATAAACTTGAGGCGTGGGATGATTTTAAAAATGCGAGCCCTAACACCGTACATGAAGGCATCGTAAAGTTGGAAAAAGGAGGGAGAATTCATAAAGTAATCACGCAAAATATCGATGGACTGCACCAGAAAGCTGGCACATCGCGCGCATTGCTCGTTGAGTTACATGGGACAAACGCCGAGGTGGAATGTCAGAAATGCCTCCTGCCTCCGAACCGGAATCCCATTTTGAATATTTCCGACGCACGGGGAAACCACCCGTTTGCCAATGCGGCGGCTTTTTAAAATCAGCGACGATTAGCTTTGGCCAGAACTTGCTCCCTGAAGATATTCAGGACGCGGAAAACGCAACCGCCCAGGCCGATCTTGTGGTCGCGCTGGGGTCTTCTCTGTCCGTTTATCCCGCGGCATCGATTCCTTTTCTCGCGACCCGACGAGGTGTCCCCTATATCATCATCAACAGGGGCGAGACCGAGCATGACGACGACCCCGCTGTTACTCTCCGTATTGAGGGGGATGTAAGTGATATTTTTCCTCCCGCGGTGGACTCAATATTGTCCTGAGACCAAGGGCTTATTGTACTACCCGAGAGCAACGAAAACCAAGCCAATAAATATAATAAGGGTGCCCATATACTTAGGATAAAACCGGGGTTCTTTTAAGAATATAATACCAAAGATAACACCTAATGGGATGCTGAGCTGGCGAAAGGCGACAACATAACTTACATTTGCAACATGAGCCATCGAGATAAGGACAAGGGTGTAGGGCAGGAGAAAACTCACACCTGTCAGCACTGCCGGACGCAGGTAACGGTGAAACACTTGCTGTAAATCATTCCGACCGCTTTTATGTGTGACGGTAAATAGACCTAACCATAATGCGGCGATAAAAAACTCAATCGAAACATAGGAAATACCTATTCCCACCGCGGTGAGGTTAATATTGGGGGTATCCCGCAATAGTTGCAATGCTCTAAAGTCGATCATTGAATACCCTGCAGTGGCCAATGCGGTACAGAGGGCAAAAAAGCAGGTGAGATTGAAATAATTTTTCAAGCGGAAATCAGTGAAATGATGCATGGGTAAAACTATACTGCCGCCAAAGATAAGCATGATACCGGCAATACAATGAGAACTTATCTGAGTTCCCTGGCCCAACAGTAGTGTAATGAGTATGACAATGATAACTGGGGCGGAACGCGCCAGTGGATAGGCTATGGACATATCACCAGATCGATAAGCAGCGGAGAGCGAGACAAAATAAATGGCTTCACATAGACCAGTCATTGCCAGGAGCAGCCAAACTTGTGCCGGGAATATTAAAATTTCCCGAAAATTAATGATAAGTATCGGAGAAAAAAGGGAGGTCCCAATTACGAGCGCAAAAAAGAAAAACGCCGGCGTGGGATGCGCACGCTTGCTGATCGTATTCCAACCAGCATGCAGAATAGCCGAGACCGCGATCAGAACAACTGCGGTCAGGGTCATGAAATGATTGGGTCTTTAGTCTGGATAGTGTACCTAACTATCCAAATGTTGCTTCAGGAAATCCTGAACATTGATCGGCTGCCCAGTATGCGCGGATTCTACAGCGGCGAAAAGTAGCGCTACACATTGGATGTTATCTTCCAATCGAGATGGATGATCTTCTCTTTCTCCTGACAGCCAATCGCAATACATCTCCGCAATCCACTCGTTTTTCCAGACTTCGCCTTGAGTGAGAGGCAACTCCTTTCCGGTAATCTCACCTTCGATACGGGTGTTGAGCAGCCGCAACTTGCGGGCATCGAGTTCAAGAGTGCCGTTTTCGCATTCAGCACGTATGTAATCCTTAGTCCACCCGTTCAGCGTTACGGCATTGCATTTAGCGCCCTCCCAGAAACACTTCACGCCATTTTTCATTTTCATTGTGATCAGCGCCTGGCTATCGCCTCCGTATTCACCCCACGTGGGATTCCAGCTTACGGTATAAACAGTCTCACAGTCTGATCTTGCCAGTGCGCGAAACATATCAAAATGATGTACCGCTCCTTCAATGAGCAGCGGATCAACCATGGTGTGACGAAAATTTGCTCCCCATGCACCAAATTTCCTTAATGCCATGGTGAACCGACCAATCACATAATCAAGGCGTCCATAATCTCCACTATGGATTGTATCTTCTAACGATTGTTTGTCCTCATCGAATCGGTGGCTCATGGTCACCGCCATCTTTTTCCCCGCTGATGTGACGTTCTTGTAAATACGGCAACTGGCTTCCATGTCATCAGCGATCGGTTTCTCCGAAAGGATGTCCATATCATGAGCGAGCGCCGCATCGACAACCACTTCATGAAAATTGGGAGGGGTGACAATAATGGCAAAATCTGCTTTTACCTTATCGAAGGCGGTATTAATGTCTGTAAAACACAGATCATCAGACAACCCCAAATGGTCTTTTGCATTTTGCAGATGTTCTGCATTAATATCGACTGCGGCCGCGGGGACTGCCTTCCCTAATTCTGCGAGGCGAGGAAGTGTATTTTTACACCAATCTCCTCCTTTGCCCGCTGTTCCTACAATAATATAACGATGGGGTTTACTCATGGTAAATGAATAAAATTAAGAAGCGGGGAAGTCGGCGGGAAGATGTTTGGTGGATACATCATGCCGCTTAGCTTTAGCTTCGGTTTTGTGTAAATGCCCAACCCTTCCCCCTTCGGGAGTCGCGTCCTCAAAGTAAAAAGCTTCCAGGTCTTCGTAAATTTCCAAAACATCATGTTCATCGCCCGCCCGAGTGAAAACAATGTCGCCTGTTTTCACATAATACTCTTTTCCTTCGCTGAGGATTTTTGCCTTCCCTTTGAATATGAGCCAGTACTCGTCACAATCGTGATAGTGACAATCAAATTTACCGTTTGTTGTTAAAACGCTGAAGACTCCAGCTGATGTTTTATCACACCCCTCCGGGCGATTGTCTCGGTTAAGCGATTTATTGCTGGTTCTTATAACGGGCATGATTTAAGCACTGAATAGAGCACAAGAGAGCAGGATTACAAGATGAATAGCAGAGAGAAAAGATTTTTTTATCGAGCGGCCATGCATGGGGTGGCAGCATCCTTTGATTCAGTATAAAATGAGAAATACTTATCCAAAAATTGATGTCGCACTTAATTAACAATTTGGGGTTAGGATCACCCTGGATCCTCCTCGCGCTCTTTCTTGCTGGATCCTTCCTTATGATCTGGCGTCTTGAAGTAATGACCGGAAGAGGCATGGAAGGGACGGTTCTCGGAACGCTCGTTATGCCCTACTGCTCCGGAATGGGAAATCTTATCTTTGTCTTCGTGCTCGGCACAACCGGAGGTCCAGGAAGGGAGGTTATGGTAAACTGTCTAGTTAATAACGTAACTAACCTGACGCTCCTGATCGGTCTGCCTGCATTGTTCTGGGGGATGTCATTTCAGCGAGGACAGAAACGGGTCGCAAAACGCGAGGCCAAAAAGCAAAATATCAACCGGCTTTCCCTTCTTTTCACGATGACCGCAGTCTTTTTTTTCAGCGGTGCGGTTTGGGCGCTCGCTCGCGATGGGGTCCTCGACTTCGGGGATGGATTGGTTTTGATCGGCATTTTTATTTTCTGGCAATGTTTTCACATCTTCGAAGTTTTAAAATCAAATGTCCGTGAAGAAAAATCTATTCACTGGATTATCGTTATCGATTTGCTCCTGCTTGGAATTGGCACCTACGCCCTCTACGTGAGTGTCGAGGGCCTTGTAACTTGGATCACCAACATTGAATCCGGCTTCATAAGTAAAGATAAACTGGGGTGGTTGACCGGATGGCTGATGGTCTTACCAAACGCCCTTCTCGCTTTATACTATGGCTGGAAGCGCCAGCCCGATGTCGTTTACAGTTCCCAAGTAGGGGATGGGCATATTTGCATTCCCCTCTGCTTGGGAAATTTTTGCCTTTTCGGGACAATTGAAACACCCGAGTTCTTTCAAATTGGAATTGTATTTATCCTCGCTTCGACAGTGATACATTTTTTATTCGTCGCGGGATTGGGGCGGCTGCCCAGATTTATGGGCGGGTTCTATATTATCGTCTACGCGGCATTTCTTTATACCGGGCTCGTGCAATAAGCGTTCCCTAAATCGGTCGCCACTAAATGATTCAGCAAGAACTTGTTGCTCAAATTTACGAAAGGTACCTGGGCCTGTAACCAAAGCGGATTTCCCGTAATATCTTCCATCGTCTTTGTGGTGTTGTTGCAGATCAAAAAGATACCCTCACCCAAAACGATAAAAGCGTCAAAGTTGGTCCCATCCGCATCACGTGAAAAAGCAAATAATCCCGGGTCGTTTTTGTCGCTCTCCATATCGGAAAGGATATGTTTTAAATCATCCAAAAAACCGCGCTTAACATTCTCTATTCGAGGACCGCTATATGCGAGAACCAGCCCTTGTTTTTCGTTCTGTTTGACGATCGCCCATTCATCGAAAACAGGTTGACGATAAACAGCATTCATCTTGTCGATGCATGTTTTAATCAAAGCGTCTGCTTCCTCAAGGGTCATAGCGGGTAAATGTATTTATTCAAGATCGGGTCGTTTAAATAGAAAATCTATCTTAAACCTTGGACTAAGGCAGTAAAGAGGATTAGGGACATTGACAAAGTTTTTTTAGCACTTTAACCAATCTATTTAAATTTACTTGGCAATCGACTCCACTCATTAACTGCACGGTCGTACAGCATCCCCCCCTTTATTAATTATGAAAGCAGCCCAAATTAAAGCTCCGCGCTCCATCCACCTTATCGAAATTGATGATCCCGCGCTTACTGATTGCCCTACGGACCATATTATTGTCCGGCTAAAACGCGGGTGCCTTTGCGGATCAGATTCCCCATTTTTTGCTTACGATCTCAGCCGTGTGAGGGAAGAGACCCCCGAGGAGTTGACCATAAGTACTGACTTCCTTGAAGTCGAAACTGAAGAGGTCTATCCCTTGCGCACCGGTTTATCTTTGCATGAGTGCGTTGGTACCGTGGTCCGTTCTGCCTCCTCCAAATTTAAAGAGGGTGATTATGTCCTCGCACTCCCGGATAATCAGAATGGCTACCAGGAGAACCTGCGCATACCGGCAAGCCGCGCGATTCATCTCCCTGAAAACGCAGTATCCATTGAGGAAATGGTTTTAACGCAACCCCTGGGAACCGTGGTCTGGGCCTGCAGAAAGCTCGAAAATGTTATAGGCGCCGATATAGTCATTCTCGGCCTCGGCCCTATTGGACTGTTTTTTTCGCATCTTTTAGCCAACCTGGGCGCGCGCCGCGTGATCGCCCTCGATCGCATACCGGCACGTCTCGAAGCGGCAAAGAATATGCATGCGACAGACTGTATTAATGTCGACGCTGAGGACCCACTCGAAGCGGTGAGAGAAATTACCGAGGGAAAAATGGCAGATATTGTTGTCGATGCGGTGGGCCACGATGTTTACTTACTGGATTTATGCATGGATCTCGTCAGGCAACAGGGAACAATTCTCTATTTCGGACTACCTGATCGCGATCACTATCCCCATTTCCCCCACCTTAAATTTCTTCGCAAGAATGTTCGCCTCATATCATCGGTCGGCCCTGAAGTAGATTATGATTATCCCTTGGCACGTGATTTGATCGTGCAGGGGCGAATAAACGTAAAACCGCTTATAACCCACGTCATCCCCTTTACTGATCCACAAAAGGCGTTCGAATTATTCACCGAGAGAAAAGACGGGGCGATTAAAGTGTTTATCGATTTTGAAAAGGAAAGTGCGAATAGTTGAGTTCGTCCATCATTGAGAAAGCCTTGAACTAATTTCGCATCAGGGGAACATCTCTAAAGCATGAGCGAAAAGAAGAACAACACCTTGACGCATCGAGGGTTTGAGGATTTTTCCCGGGGACGATTCGATAACGGAGGAGATAATCTTTATGTCAGTGCGAAGGGTATTATTGAAACCATTCACCGGACTGATTTAAATAATGATGGCTATATAGATCTCGTGCTTCCCAACAGTCACGGGTATATTGAACGCGGCCCGACGTGGATATACACACAGGGTGAGCCAAAAGATAAAGAGTGGCCGCGGCATGAGTTAGCAAACGACAGTGGGTGGGTAAGCCGAGTCGAAGACGTTGATGGTGATGGCTACCCGGACTTAATTGTTGTCAACGGTGAAAACGGAGTCACCTCCGAGTTAAATTCCTATGTTTACTGGGGTGGGCCTGAGGGGTTGACGGGTGAACGTGTGGAACTTCCCACCATAGGTGCGTATGACGTAGCGACCATGGATTTAAACGGAGATGGACTCCTCGATCTGGTTTTTCCCTCGGCGTGGGTCGACCACCACAACCCGGGGCGCCCGCTACTGCTACGCGTTTATTCACAGACTGGGCCTCGACAATTCGAGGATGCATCAGAAAAATTTGGTTTGAACGGAATAGCTGCGACATCGGTGGCAATAAGTGATCTCAACGGTAACGGTAAACCCGACCTGGTGGTGGCGAACTATCGAAAAGAATTCGAGTACGACACGGACTCTTATATATACTGGGGGACCGAGCATGGCTTTGATACACAATCGCCATTTTTATTACCCTCTCATTATGCGATGCAGGTGCTTCTGGCTGATCTCAATAACAACGGGCAAAAAGATATCATTTTCACTGGAGGCGATCAGGTTTGGGTTTATTGGAATGATAAGGGAAACTTTAGTCCTGACAACCGGTCGATTGTTGAAGCAGAGGGATTTACAACGATGTTTTGTATCGGAGCGATTCGTGCCGCGGTAGCCGATCTCAACGGCGAAGGCAGTAATCAACTGGTCTTGGCAACGGCAGCGGGAGTAGAAATCCGTTCGGCGAACAATCTACAAAAAGTAGATAAGTTACTCCCTTTGCCTTATAACTCCTGGGTATGCGCGCACGATCTTAATGGCGATGGACGACTTGATCTGATCGCCAGTAAATATGATAACCGTGTCACCTACGAAACCGAATCCGCCATCTTCTGGAATAGCGCGGAGGGCTTTTCTGAAGATCGTGTTACCCTGCTTCCTACCGCAGGTGCAATGGGTTGCAGTGCTGGTGACCTCAACGGTGATGGAAAACCGGATGTCATTTTCAATAATACAATGTTCGGGCCCTCACAATTTTATGTTAATTTTCCTCTTTACGTCTATCTCGGGAGCGAGAAGTGCGATTATGGTGTCGATCGGCGGCTGGAGTTGCCGACCGGGGGTGGGTGCAGCTGTTACGTTATAGCCGATCTTAATCAGGATGGATACCCGGACCTGATCTTTGATAAAGGAGCCGGACTTCGCATCTTTCATGGAGGAGCTGATGGACCCGTTCCCGACCGCTATACCGATCTACCCAAATTGGGTGGGGAATGCGGAATGCATGTCTACGTGGCAGACTTTAATCGCGATGGCTATCTCGATATACTCTTGGCGGTAATGACCAGTGATTCAAAGCCCGAAACATTGGCAGTATCATCGATGATTTACTACGGGTCGAGCGAAGGATTTTCTGAAGAACGATACCAGGTAATACCGACTTACAGCGAAGGGCAAATACATCTGGCGGATGTTACGGGAAATGGCTATCTCGATATTATCTGTGCGGATAAACGTGGTTATGTCCAGATATACCTGGGAGAAGAAGACGGGTACACGACGGAAAGGGTTAAGCAATTGCCGGTTGAAAGTGGGATTGTTGGAACCATTAACAGTGCGGATCTAACGGGTAACGGCTATCTCGACCTCATCGTGGGAATACCCGCGTTCCGTGCACGCAAACCCTCTGGTTTTTGCGTATTCTATGGAGGGCCGGATGGGCTTAATCCCGATAATGTGGACTACTGCGTGGGCGATGCCTCCGCGACTTCACTTTCTTTCGCGGATCTCAATAACAACGGTCAGTTAGATTTGTTGGTGGGGGCCTATTCCTCTGCCACGACGCGTGAATTACCGATGCAAATTTTTTGGGGGACGGATAAGGGATTGGATTTAAAAAATCCTACGGACATCATGGCAGAATCGTCATGCGGCTTTCTCGCCATTGATATCAGTGGAAATGGATACAAGGATGTGGTGGTTGCCTGCCACCGAAACGACCTGGGACATCAAGTCGATTCCATGATTTTCTGGAATGGACCCGATGGATTATCTACTGAGCGCGTAACCAGAATTCCGGGAATGGGTCCCCATGATTTAACGACGCGCGATCCCGGGAATGCTTTAAACCGAAAACCCTATGAAAGTTATACTTCTCCACCCATCGATACAAATGGTCGAAAGCCCCATTGTATTCAATGGGATGCCGAAGTCCCCAAATCCACACAATTGAAGTTCCAATTACGCGGAGCGGCAAGCGAGGAGGAACTTGAAGATGCGTCATGGATTAGAGCTGAGGGTGAATCAACTTATTACGAAAAATCCGGTCAAGAGATAAACGGTATTCCGTCCACCGCAAGATGGCTACAATACCGCGCCTTTTTTATTTCCAAAGACGGCTGTCGATCCGCCCAATTAAAAGAAGTAAGTATTGATTTTTCAGATTAACTGAGTCCGGATAAGGCGATAGAATAGAGGTGGATGAAGTGACGAAAGCATACATGCCTTCAAATAAAGAAGAATTGTACGCGCTTAAGCAATGTAGCTGGTCGATAAAAAAGGCACGTCAATAGTATAACACTCAATCCGGACAATCCCCAAGTCATCTTTTTGACTGTTTCTAGCCTGATCGCAATGCCTTCAACAAATCATTCAGTGACATGCTTGCGATGACGCAGGCCCGGTCGCTGATGGCAAAAGGGAGTATGAGTTGGTCGCCGTGGAGCAGAGAGCCGCAGCTATAGACGACGTTGGGCACGTAGCCATCGCGTTCGTCGCCTTCAGGGGTGAGCAGCGGGTTCACGCAGGCGGCCGATGACTTTCGTGGGATCGTTCAGGTCGAGTAGAGCTGCACCGATGCAATACTTGCGCATGGGGCCGACGCCGTGGGTGATGACGAGCCAGCCGGCTTCTGTTTCGATGGGGGAGCCGCAATTGCCGATCTTCATGGACTCCCACATCTCGGATGGGCACAGGATCACTTGGGGGTTGTTCCATTGATGCGGATTGTCCGAGAACATGATGAAGAGGTTCTCGTCATCCTGCCGCGAAAGCATGGCGAAGCGGCCTGCGATGCGGCGCGGGAAGAGCGCCATACCTTTGTTTTGAACTGCATTGCCATTGAGAGTGAGGATGCTGAAGTGAAGAAAATCCTGCGTCGTAATGAGTTGTGGCAGGATATCGTATCCATTGTAGGCGGTATAGGTGGCATAATATTTGACCGATCCATCGTCGTCGGTAAAGCGGACGTCTTCGATGCCGTTGGACTCGTTGGACGAGACCGGGAAGATGATACGTTCGCTCATGGCGAGCTTGTTATTGAAGCGCAATTCGTAGTTGGAGTCAGCCAGCCACTGGATGCATTCGAGCGTGTGGTCGCGGTCGGGCGTAGCGTGCTGGTCTTCATGCCTGACGGTACCCACGCTTTTGTTCAAGTCGCTGCGAGTAAAACTCTCCGCGAGTGGTGCCATGACAGCGGCAGCGTACCCGTCATCAACGCCCATTTCGTTCAGCTTGATGATGAAAAGTTTCTTATGGTAGCTAGGATTAGAGACGACCTCCGGGAGGGTGACAAAACGGGAGACGGGATCTAGGGTAATGCGGCCATCTGGCATGATGCTGCCAGCGCGAAACTCGATGGAGGAGATGTGCCCCTCTCCGGTCGCACGCAGGCTCATGATGAAACGCAGGCCACCTGCGGGAACGCCACTTTGGTCAGGGTGTGGTACGATAGAGGGATTGAAGATGGCGGCGGATTCCAGCGCGTATTCGCTGGAGAACAGCGCGCCGATGAGCAGTTGTCGTTCGCGCGAGAGTGGACCATCCGTGAACACGTGATGCCGCACCTTCTCGTAATGCTCGTGTAGGTGTGAATTGAGGTCGACGTGCCGTGCATCAAACTCCTGATGCACAGTACCCAGTTGGTTTACAACCCCATCTTCCGTAAGGGCGAGCACGCGTCCAATGATGGCGGTAACATGATGATCGTCGGCTGGAATGATGGGACGGATGATGACACGCGCGCTTTCAGGAAGCAGTGTCACCTTATGACGGCGGAGGTGGACGGGGCTCATGAGGCAGGGAGTTGTTGGGGTGTGATCAAGTGTTCGGCATATTTCATTTCGGCAAGAGCAAGGTGGAAGGCCAGCGTGGACTCCGCGCCCTGGTTTTAACTCACCCGATCCTGATGAAGGCCATCACTGCAGCCTCCAGTGCTGAAGTCATAGAGCGGCAGACCAAGGTCGTTGCGGCCCAGGAACCACTCAAAGGCACGTTTGGCCTCAACTGACCACGCCGCATCCTGGGTGGCGCGAAAGGCTTCATGGCAGGCGGAGACCATTGCCTGGGCTTCGACCGGTTGCTGGTCGAAGTCCGCGCGTGCGCCGCCACGCTGGTAGAAGCCATTGCTACCAATGGGTCGGAAACAGCCAGCCTGCGTCTCTTGAATCGAAACCAGCCAGCGCAGGGATTTGAGCCCAATCTCCAGCGCTTCTTTGTGGGGCATCCACTGGCCGCTGAGGATGAGCGCTTGGCACATGCGTGCGTTATCATAGGTGCCGCTGGGGTTCAAACCATGGCCAGTTCTTCGTGGCGCATTTGTTCCAAAGCTTCACAAGTTTTCCAGTCAATGTCTTGCGCATCGCGTTGATGTTCGGATCACCAGGGAAGTGTCGAAGATACTCGTGGATACCGAGTAAGGTGAACGTCCAAGCACGTGGTGAAGAAAAGCATTCGACAGCCGACAGCCCGCGCTCAAAGAGCTGAGCGGCAAGCCTGCGGTGGCCTTCATTGCGCGAGCGGCCCGCGCCGCTGCCTGCGGCCCAGAAAGGCGATGCGCTGAGGTAGGATGGAGTCGCTCAATATATTAGCTTCCTATATTTCGGGGCAACTTGCTTTCCTCCTGGAGTACATATCTTTTAAACACATCCCATTCCATCTCCGGTGAATCACTAGGCCTGCACTCAAAAAATCCCGGTACCAGCTGCTTTTTCCGCGACACCACTACCACCATCAGCTGATTGTAATCGTAAGACTTGCTTCGTAACATGAATTTCACTCCCGCTGTTTACGTTAAGGCGAATATATTAGCTTAAACTAATCTTCATTCAAGAGAGCTTAAAGATGCATTTTCGACAGGCTCAACGATCCGCATCAGTGGCGCTTAACGCGCTTGTTAGGCTCCTGGCAAAGTAGCCTGTTTATACATTAAATGTCCAGAGCCTTAATAATTTTTCTTACCGGTTATCAGTTTTCTTCTAACTTCGCGCCTGACCCTTGCGGAGAGCTCCGGTTCGTTGTTGGAGAAAAACCGTTCAAGGTATTCCGATCCCAAAAAACGAGTATACATAGAACCCGGCTAATTGCTTTCCAGTGTAGAATCAGAATTGCCCGCGGTACATAAGCGGGTTGACATCTTTTTTTTGTGGTTTATGCACAGAGGAAAGATAAGGATACCGGCTTCTAACGCTACAAACTGCTGTATTTTAGCAACTTAAAATTTTTATGAAAAAATTTATCGATAGATTGAAAGACCCCAACCCGCTGGTATTCGATGGTGGTTTTGGGACCGAACTTTTTGTCCGGGGAATAGAATTAACCAATAGCGCCCTGGCAAACGAATTGCATCCTGATGCGGTTAGGGACATCCATTCAGTTTATATTGAAGCCGGCGCCAATGTGATTGGAACTAACACCTTCGTTGGCTCCTTCCCCCATCTGGAGATGGCGGGGAAAGATGCTTCAGGGTCTGATAAGTTAGTAAGACGAGCTGTTGAGCATGCAAAAGCCGCGATTGAAAAAAGTGGTAAAGAAATCTATATCGCGGGATCGATTGGCCCATTACCCGGAGCCATTGAAGCGGATAGCGGCGATACCGATTTTGGAATTGCGAATACAATAGCGAGGGATGCTCACGAAAGAGTAGCGACGGCTCTGGCAGAAGAAGGCGTTGATTTTTTTTGTATTGAAACGATGTTTTCCTCGAAGGAAGCAGCGCTTGCGACGGATGTTGTTCGAAAATTTGGTCTCCCCATTGCGGTAAATTCGATCTATAAGTATACCCAAGATAAAAGTACGGGAGATGTAGTCTATCGAACGGATTGGGGTCATTCAGCAGAAGATTTACTCGCTATATTTTCCAGTGGTGAATTTTCCGATGGAGACGATCTTTTAGATGCGGTTCAGATATTAGGGGTGAATTGTGGTGCTGAATCAAGGCGTGAGGAACATACGGGAATGCCGTACGCGATAAATGGCATGCGAAATTTTAAAGCTGCGCTGGAGAAAAAGGGAATTCAACCAAAACGATTGATGGCCTACCCCAATGCGGGTAAAGCACACTTGGATGATAAACACAGAACCTATTATACGCAATCCCCGGAAGAGATGGTTGGTTACCTACCGGAACTGCTTAAAGCAGGGGCTTATATAATTGGTGGCTGTTGTGGAACCGGCCCCGCGCATATCAAAGCATTTCGGGATTTTGTGGACAGTGAGCATCAACAAGAAGATAAATCTCTGAGTTCTTAATCCTATGCTCGTGAAACCCCCGCCTCCTTCGTGGTGAGGGGAAAGGCAACGAACGCATGTCGACAACTTATCAAATTCTCTACTGGAGAGACATCCCCGCTCAAGTAAGAGTCTTTAATGGGAAGAGACCGCAATCACGTCCGATGCCGGATCGCTTTCAGCATGAGATTGATCGTGTCGCGATGGCCGAGGGGCTCGCCGGGAGAGATGAATATTTAGACCATTGGCAGTGGACTGAAAAACGGGAGCGAGAGGGCGATGTCGAAGAAGTCTTGGGGGCGCTTTTGGAGGAGCTTCAAAAGGAATATGACGAGAGAGATGGTCAAGTTAACGATTGATAAATCGAATGTATGTAGCATACATCTATAGGGATTAAAATTTGAAAAACAAAGTATAAACAATGGGTGAAATAGTCGATATTGGCAGGCGGATTGAATTGGTCCCCATGGACCCTCATGGCCAGGATATCACGATCGGTCTCTATTGCCAGGAGCTGGATGAAGGACCGGCATTTTTAGTCCATACCTATAGCCGTTTCGAAGGTGCGCAGGAACGCATTTCCTTCGTCGTGGATGCGATGTGTGTTTTAGGAGGCATGGTGTTGACCCAGAATGGGATGCTTCACTTTCCCTGTTGGCAAGAACATCAAATGGCTTGCAAGCGGGTATTTCTCGAAGCGTGTAAGCTCGCATCGAGCACGATAGTAGAAGCCCCCCCTTTAAAAATTTTAGACAAAAAGACAGGCCTGAATATCACGGTAATCAGTGATAAGGACGGAGTATATCAGGTTTCAGCCGAGGGTGAGGGAAAAGACAAGGAAATGCGGGTCGCGTTTATTGCCGGAGGTTTAATGAAACTGGGACAAATGGTGGAGGTTAAAGATACATTGGATAAAATTGTTTTTCCCTGCGGAGATATGCACGATGAAATGCTCGGGCTGCTCCTCATTCGCGCTCCAAATGTGCGGGCTGTGTTAAGAGAGCAAGATATGGCAGCCTCACGCGGGGTCCTCGCCGCACCAAGCCAGCAGAAGTAATTGAAATTAAATATGGAAACTCAAACTATTAAGCCAATGACGAGTCGTGAACGGGTTCTCGCCGCGCTCGCAAGAGAGCCGGTGGACCGAACGCCGGCCTGTAATCCGACATCCGTTGCGACGGTCGAACTTATGGATTTAGTTGATGCACGTTTTCCGGATGCTAACCGGAACCCTGAGCTGATGGCCCGTCTGGCGGCCACCAGTTACACCGAATTGGGCTTTGATAGTATTATGCCTGTCTTCAGTATTATTCAGGAGTCTTCAGCCCTCGGCTGTAATATACAGTGGGAACAAAAGGATAACTGGCCGACAGTTAGAATGAATGAACCGATTTGGAAGGATATCGACGACATTAAAATCCCGAAGGATTATTTGACCCATCAGGATACCAAGTGTGTGCTCGATGCGATAAAAATTCTCAAAAAAGAATACGGCGATGAAGTGGCGATCATTGGAAAGACAATGGGCCCCTGGTCGTTGGGATACCACTGTTTTGGGGTGGAACCTTTTCTCCTCATGAGCCTGGACGATCCGGAAAAAACGAAGCTCGCTCTGGATAGGATGAAGGAGGCGACCGTGCAGTTCGGAATTGCTCAGATAGAAGCGGGCGCTGACGCACTGACCCTGCCCGATCACGCGACCGGCGACCTCGTCAGTGGCGATTACTATAAGCACTTTCTGCGTGACCTGCATATTGAATTGGCCGAGCGAATTCCCATACCCTTGATTATGCACATCTGTGGGCGGACGGTAGACCGGATGGATTACATAGCACAGACAGGGTTCGCCGCCTTCCATTATGATTCAAAGAATCAACCCGACGAATCTATGGACGTGATGAAGGAGCGTATCTCTCTGGTCGGAAACATCAATAATCCTGAAACGCTATTTGCGCGTGGCCCCGATAAGGTTCGCGAGGAAGTCTACAAGAACCTTGATGTCGGTGTTCAGTTGGTGGGACCGGAATGTGCGATTCCCTTGCAGACGTCTATTGAGAACCTTAAAGAAATACCCCGTGCTTTATGCGACTGGCATAAGGAACATGCAGCAACAAATTAGGAGGCCGAGAAGAGAGAATGGCAGAAATAGCGGATATCGGAAATGAATTTATCAGAGATGAGATCGAAGAGTTTATCGAGAACCCAGATGAACGTAAGCATATGGTCAATCTCTTTACTCGAACTTCGCCTGCGATGCAGGCAATCTCGGCGGCACTCATTGACGGGGCCCATAAGACTGTTGACCAATTAACGAAAGAGGCCTTAGACACCGGAACGGAAGCATTGGAAGTAATGGATGATGGCCTGATTGCGGGGATGGGCATTGTCGGTATTAAATTTCGAGAGAATTTTATTTTCGTTCCGGAAGTTCTCGCCTGTGCGCGGGCGATGAAAGCTGGTATGGCTTATATCGAACCCATTTTGTCTGAATCGGGAATTGAACCGGTGGGTGTCGTTGTCATGGGGACGGTGAAAGGTGATTTGCACGACATCGGAAAAAATCTTTGCATCATGATGTTGCGGGGGTCTGGATTTGTCGTGCACGATCTGGGTGTGGACACCTCAGAGGACCAATTCATTGAAGCGGTGGAGGAGCATAAAGCGCCCTTGATCGGAATGTCGGCCCTGCTTACAACGACGATGCCTAACATGGGCAAGACGATTGAAGCCTTTATCGATGCGGACCTTCGTGATGAGGTCAAAATTATGGTGGGCGGTGCTTCGGTAACGCAAGAGTTTGCCGATGACATGGGCGCAGATGGTACCGGCAAAGATGCCATGTCATGTGTCGAACTGTCAAAGCGATTACTGCAGGAGCTTAAAGAGGAAAGCACAGTATAAGAGTATCGGTTCACTTGCACGGCCTCACTGTGCGATAGAGGATAGTGGAATCAGGATGAAAAAGATTGATAAAACTGAGTACCAGAAGCGCCTGGACAAAATGACAGAAATGTTTTCGGCGATCGCGGCGCACGCCGATGAGCAATCCACTTATCGCTGCCCTTACAAAAACCGCTTAGATGAATGCACCGCCAAATTTGGGTGTCGCAACCAGCGAAAACCCAGTGTTAAAGGCGGGTTGCTTGTGTGTGGGAGTGACGACAAGCTGGACTATCGCAGTGCGTGGGAAACAGAGACGGAAGACCAGGACGCAAGCGCAAGTGATGATAAGCGTATGAGATACGGCACGGGGAGTATCATGCATGATGGGGAAAGACGGAAGCTTGTCGTCGGAAAAAACATCTTTGACTACGCTGATGAACTCGCCGTTCAAGTGCCAACATCCTGTGGGCGTACCGGGCATTGTCATGAATGTATTGTTGAAATTGAAGAGGGCATGGAGGCGTTAGGGCCACGGACAGAGGCCGAATCATTTTTAACCGAAAACTACCGACTCGCCTGCCAGGCGGTAGTTAAAGATGCTGATGTCCATATTCAATTTTCCCCACTGCGACGTGAACCGAAAATTCTTACCCTTACGAAGGAAAAACCTATCGAATTGGATCCGTTGGTCACTCGTCACGAGGGAAACGTTTATTATGCGGGTGATATTATCGACAAATATCGCGGGCACCTTTATGGGTTGGCGATTGATCTTGGAACTACGACGGTAGTGATGGATCTGGTTGACCTGGAATCCGGTAAAAGTGTCCATATAAGTTCTTTTGAGAATCCCCAGCGCTTCGGTGGAAGTGATGTAATGAACCGGATTTCCTATGACGGAAAATTTAGTGGGGAGTTGCGCAATGCAGTCATTAACGCGTTGAACCATGAAATTATGGATATGTGCAAGCGGCTCAATTTCCGACGTCAGGAGATATATGAAATTGTGCTCGCGGGAAATTCCACGATGCGCGATATATTTTTTGAGCTGGATGTTCAAGGTATTGGGCAAAAGCCTTATAAGTCGACAACCGAGCTAGAATTTCTAGCGGGTGAACGCGATACCACTTCACTCATCGTAAGTGCTCGGAAACTGGGGATTCGGGCAAACCCGAAAGCAAAAATCTATGGAATGCCTTTGATTGCCAGCCATGTTGGCGCAGACGTAGCTGCGGATTTAGCGGCGATAGAAGTGGAATCCCAGGAGGGTATCATTATGCTGGTAGACGTGGGCACCAACACTGAGGTAGTAGTGGGAACTGCGGATAGGTTGATCTCCGCATCCTGCCCGGCCGGTCCGGCTTTCGAAGGAGGTGGGATTAAATATGGTATGCCCGGTTATGAAGGAGCGATTGAATCGATTCGATGGAACAAAGGCGATATAGAATATAAGACAATCGGCGATAGTGAACCTCAGGGAATTTGCGGGTCGGGACTAATAGATTTGTTGGCGGAATTACGCCGCAACGACCAAATGACACCGAAGGGTGTATTTGCTGATAAAAGACAATATGTAATGCCGATCGTACCTGAATTTGGGATCACCTTTTCCAGAGAAGACGCCAGTAACCTGGCACAAGCCAAAGCGGCTAATTACTGTGGGCAGTTTATCGTTATGCGCGAGCAGGGAATCGCACCCTCCGCGGTGAGCAAACTCTTTCTTGCGGGAGGATTTGCTAACTATGTGAATGTCCGCAATGCCATTGATATCGGATTCATCGCGCCCGTCGCGGAAAAAAACATCATCAAAGTTGGCAATGCTGCGGTTCAAGGGGCAAGAGAAGTTCTCCTTTCAAAAAGTAAACGACAATCTATCGAGCGATTAGTTAAAAGGATTGAACATATTGAATTGGAAACAACCCTGGACTTTTTTGACATATTCGTCGAGGCGTGTCAGTTCAAACCGATGCCGATGGAACTGTCGTGATCAATGGCGGAATAATTAAATGCATCGTTATAGCACTTCGGCAAAAGTTTCTATAATGGCATCGGGATCTTCTGTTCCCACGGAAATTCGTACGAGGTCGGGATCAAGGTTAAGGCTCCAAAGGTAATCACGTCCGGTCTTTTTACTTACCAGGTCATAGTGTGCCAAATGCATAAAGGGGCACAGTAATGTAAAGGTCGTTCCAAAGCTGGGACCTTTTACCGTGGCGATCCGATCATAAAAGTCTGAGAGCGGTATAGCGAGAGATAGGGTGAGCATACAGCCTGGGGAATCGGGCGAGCGAGCGAGTTTTTCATAGTTAATACGCGACTGCTCTTCATAAGACCAGTAAACCTTTTTTACGGTCGGACGTTTTTCCAGAAAATGAACTAAGGCCATCGTATTGCTGTTCACCTTCTCCACGTATTGTGGGTACGCATCTATTTCAAGCGCCAGGCGTTGAAGGTCGCGAACATAAGGTGGTTCATGGTGTTTCGGTAAATAATTTTTCAGCTCCTCATAGTAGCTTGATGCGCGATTGAAAATAGCAGCGCCGCTCAAGACGTCGCCAGCACTGGCCGCGTACTTGGTCAAACTGTTAATGACTAAATCAGCGTAAGGCAGGACATCGACATTTTGCGGGCTCGCGAGGGTTGGATCGAGAATAAGTACCGCGTCGTGCTTTCGAGCGAGGGAGTAAATTGCGTCGATATCACAGGTTTGCAAAAGCGGGTTAGTCGGGACTTCGGTGATGATCCCGGCAATCTCATTCCCGTGCTCGGCAAAGATGCGTTGCACTCCCTCGAGATCAAATACATCGTAGTGACAGATCGGTTCACGCTCGCTGAATTTATTAAGAATTAGACCGGTATCGACATACAACCATCCCAGTTGAAGCCATTTCTTTTTGCCTTTAGCTTTTTGCAATTCATTAGTTGCAAGATAAGCGGCATAAAATGCATTCATGCCCGAATTGCATAATAATATGTCGTCAATTGACTTTAAATCGTAAATAGCTCGCAGTGCTTCACGGGTGTGAGAGTCTGCGTCACCAGTATAAAACGGCTCTTCTTCAATTTCTTTTAAGAGACCGTGTTTAAAAAGCCAATCTTCAGCTTCACGTGAAGAGATAGTGCAACCGGTATGTTGAATAAATGACCACGCGCGCGAACTATATTCGGGGGTATCCTGAATATGTACTCCGCATAAGTCATCAGTTTCGAAAATAACGGCTTCTCCATTCGTACAAAACCTAATCATTTCTTCAGCTGATCGTCGTGAAGCCAAGGGGTAAAATGCACGGTCGGCAAGTTCCAGCGTTTGTTTCAGCTGTCGGTCTATATCCTGAAGATATTGATGCCTGAAAAATCGCGGATAAGCGCCCTTAATCGCGGACAGAGTCTCCGGGGTTTTTTCCTCATAGCGTTTGACGTCTGCAACCGTGGGAAAACTGCACACCACGCTGTGCATGCTGTCTGGGATACGAGCGCCGAGCGGATAATTATAATTTAAACCAGACATGAGACGGGAAAATTAAACGGATTTATAAATGGTCAGCAAGAGCTAAGCCTTAATGTATAGCACTTGCTAAGAAATAATGCGCAGCGCTATAATTCATTAACGACCATTTGCTCAAGCGTTTGTCGTTTACGAATTTGCTTAATGTCACCGTTCGCTCTAATGAGCACTCCAGCAGCTTCCGGGAAAGAATTATAATTTTTTGCCGGCATACTTGAACAGTATGCGCCAGCTCCTTCGATTACGCAAAGATCTCCGATTGATGATTCTGCCAACTCGCGTGCCTGTAAAACATCCGTCGTACCGGGTGCGGGGGTGACCAGATCACCGGATTCACAGCAGTGACCAACGGCGACATAATTCGCTGTGCGTCCGGTATCTTCTTGCGGAATTATTATTAAGGGATGTTGGCCGCCATAAAGCGATGGGCGCAGAATTTCCGTCATTCCGGAGTCGAGTTTAAGGAAGCTATAACCCTCCGTTCCCGTACTGACAATGTCTTGAACGGTAGTAAGAATGGAGCCGGCATTAGCAATGAGATAGGTTCCGGGTTCAATTTCGAGATGAATTTTGCGTCCTGTTTCATTGGCCAGAGAAATAAATGCATCGCGGATAGGTGCTCCAATATCCTGAAAATCGGTTCCGATTTCATCGGCCATGCGTGCAACCTTGTATCCACCGCCAAGATTGAGAGTTGTCACTTCGGGAAACTGCTTAACGATATTAAGGCTTAGTTGAGATGCGCTTTGCCAAACAAGGGGATCGCTTCCCGAACCGATATGCGTGTGAATGCGGAAAACTTTAAGCCGATACTTTGCAATCAATGAACGTACTTCATCCAAAAACTCGTGCCAGATGCCAAAACTGGAAGACGGTCCACCGACATTGGTTTTATTGGTTCCACCGGAACCAACCCCGGGATTGAAACGTAAACCTAATTGAGATTCGGGATACAACTGGCCGAAGCGGTCAATCTGATTCAAGGAACAGGCATTGAAACTCATACCCTGATCATATAACGCTTTAAAATTCTCGGGAAATTCCTGACTACTGAGGCAGATCTTTTCTGGCGCCACCCCTGCAAGAATCGCGCGTTCTACTTCGTAACCGGAACTGGCGTCGATGTGCAGACCGAGACGATCATATAAATTAAGAAGAGACGCATTGGAGTTTGCTTTCATTGCGTACCGTACCGTCAAGCCATAGGGATGGGGAAATGACAAAGCATCTTCAGCATGGCGAATGCTTGTCGCTTCGTCATAAACAAAGACCGGGGTGCCAAATTGTTCACGGATGGCGAATGCCTGATCACGGGATATAAATCTCAGCTCTTCCATAATAGCGGGTATTTTAGTCAAAAAGTATGCTTTCGTTAGGGAATGTAACCAATTCTGTTATAAATTACATTAGTGTGGGAAAAAAAGAATTCACTAATTTATTTCAAAGTGTTTTGATAAAGTTAAGCTATTTAAAAAAGTAAAGTTATTAATTCTCCCTTAAGAGAAAGTACATAAAGTCGTATAGATATAGGGAACAATCAATAATAGCGAATATCTTTGCTAATTATTCTAACCACTCATCTATTCCCCCGGTAAATTTATATGAAGACGGTCTATATCGTTGAAGATGAAATGCCGATGCGTGAATTTCTCATCGCGTCTTTAAATTTGACGACAGAACTAACTGTCGTCGGTTCTAGCGGTGACGGTAAGGAGGGTTATGATCAATGTCTCACACTCAAACCGGACCTGGTTATTCTTGATTTAATTTTGCCTTCCATGCAAGGAACGGAAATCCTTAAAGGGATTAAAAATAATATTCCCGAAACTATAGTTCTTATATTTTCGGGAGTTTACTCGACGGACATTATTGAACAAATCATAGAGGGAGGTGCTGACGGGTTTCTAGAAAAGACGGGGGGGTTAGAGGGATTGAAATGCGCATTGAATCATCTTGAAAATAATAAAATGTATTTCGGTCCCCAGGTTACCCAAGTGCTGGACCGAATGAACATTGAATACCCCATTATTAAATAGATAATTTACGGTCAAGCTTGAGCTTAACCTCCACTAGCGTATTCCTTGGGGTGGATATAAGTAACGATGCATGATTCAACTGAGCGATTTTCTTCAAGGGTAGATAATTATGTTAAATTTCGTCCCGACTATCCACTTGGTGTAAATGAAATATTAAAAAGTGCTTGCGGACTGACAAGCTCCGCTGTGATTGCTGACGTGGGTTCCGGGACAGGTATTTTTTCGAAAAGTCTGCTAGCGCAGGGATTTACGGTTATTGGCGTGGAACCAAACCGTGAAATGCGTGAAGCTGGCGAGCAAATGTTAGACGCGGTTAAAAAGTTTAAAAGTTTATCTGGGCGGGCCGAAGCAACCACCCTTCCCGCAAACAGTGTCGATGCGATAACTTCTGCTCAAGCCGTGCATTGGTTCGATCGGGAAAAAACCCATCTCGAGTTTGAACGTATTCTTAAACCGGGCGGGGTGTTAATAGTTATATGGAATAATCGGCTATCAAATACGGCAAACTTTCTTCAGCAATATGAGTCGCTTTTAAAAAAATATGGCACGGACTACACAAATGTTGTTCATCGCGATATCGGGAGAGAGCAATTGGTAGATTTATTCGGAAACGACAGTTTTAAAGAGAGCAGCTTTAATCATCATCAGCAGTTTGATTATGAAGGACTAAAGGGAAGACTGCTCTCTTCGTCCTATCCATGCTGGAAGAGCTGAACCTGCTATTTAATGAATTTAATAAGAATAACGCGGTTGTATTTGAATATGAGACGAAAGTATATTACGGGCCTATGGCTTAATGGAGTGTCCAGCTGATTAATGATTCAAAATCCAACTGCTTGCCCATCACGGCGTGGATCTGATGCCCCCACATATTTACCTGTGTCTAATCGGTAAATAGCTTGTCCCCCTCCATAGAAAACAGCCGTGTCCGAATATGTGATTTTATGGCCTCTTTTTTCGAGATTGCGGACCACTTCAGGGTTAATATTTTTCTCCAGGCAAATTTCGCGATTGTTAAGCACTTTGAAACGCGGAGCATCAAGAGCAGTTTGCGGGTTTTGGTTATAGAGGGCCAGTCGCGTTAAAAATTGTAAATGTCCCTGTGCTTGCATATCGCCACCCATCACGCCATAGCTGACAAGCGGTTGCCCTTGTCGTGTGATAAAAGCCGGGATGATAGTATGGAAGGGGAGTTTGCGCGGACCCACCTGATTGGGGTGTCCGGGTTCGAGAGTAAAACCCGCCCCGCGATTTTGAAGCGCAATCCCTGTACCGGGAACGACGAATCCCGAACCAAACCCCATATAAAGCGAGTGAATGAGGGATACCATCATCCCATTGCTGTCCGCCGCAGTTAAATAGACAGTCCCTCCCCTCCGCGTGAGTTCGCAAACAGGTTGTGAAGCGGAATTCAGATCGATCTGTTTAGCGCGATCAGAGAGATAGGAGGGCTCGAGCAGATCATCACAAGAAACGACCATCGATTCAGGATCTGCAACATGGGCGTAGGTGTCGGCAAAAGCCAGTTTCATTGACTCAATTTGCAAATGTAAATAATCGGCGGTATCGACCTCTATGCTTTCGATCGAAGTATTCTTCAAAATACCCAGGGCGCTCAGGGCGGCTAACCCCTGTCCATTCGGGGGTATCTCGTGCAGCGTTAGACCGGCGAAATCCATCGTGATGGTGTCCACCCAATTGGCTTTGTGGGAGGCGAGATCATCTTCGGTCATGACCCCTCCACATTCTTTGGAGAACGCGGCTATTTTTGATGCTAATTCACCGCGATAAAAAGCTTCACCTTTAGATTCAGCAATTGTCTGGAGTGTTTCGGCTTGTGCCGGGTGTGAAAAAGTTTCGCCGGGTGCGGGTGCATGCCCTTTAGGGAGAAACGCGTCGGCAAATCCGGGGTTGTCTTTATTCGGAATCCCGTTATTCGCCCAATCGATTGCGATACCTGGTGAAACGGGAAACCCGTCGGTGGCATAGTTGGTCGCAGGTTTGCATATTTTTTCCAAGGGGAGTTGACCAAACTTTTCACTGAGCGCAGTCCAACCTGAAACTACTCCCGGGACATTAACCGCATCCCAACCTTTAGTGGGCATCGTTTTGTAACGGGCGAAATATTCCGGTGTCCAGGCTGCAGGTGATCGACCCGATGCATTTAAGCCGTGCAGTTTTTTACCATCCCAAACGATGGCGAAAAGATCTCCCCCGATACCGCAGCTCATAGGCTCTAAAACCGTTAGGGCCATCGCGGCCGCTAAGGCGGCGTCAACCGCATTACCGCCGTCATGAAGCATCTGCAGCCCTGCCTGTGCCGCCAGCGGTTGCGAGGTGGCGACTACATTTGCGGCCAGTACCGGACGACGACGTGAAGGATAAGGTTGATCCCAGTTAAGCATCACCAGTCAGTTCTTACGAGCGAGGGTAATGCCATCACTCATGGGGATGAGGCTGATATCGACGCGATCATCCTTAAGGAGTTTTTTATTAAAAGCGCATATTGCCCGAACGCTTTCGTTCGCGTCTGAATTATCGACAACTTTCCCCTGTTGAAATACGTTGTCAACGAGGATAAGACCACCGACGCGAAGTAATTCGAGACAACGTTCATAATATTCCGCATATTGAACCTTGTCCGCATCAATAAAAGCAAAGTCATAACTGCCCGATTCACCTGCTTCCAGCAGTTCATTTAAGGTGTCGAGAGCGGGTCCGATGCGAAGATCGATTTTCTCAGCGACACCTGCTTCTTCCCAATAACGTTTGGCGATATTCGTGTATTCGTCATCGATATCGCAGGCGATAATCCGACCCCCGGGGGGGAGAACAAGTGCGACCGCCAAGCTACTGTAGCCGGTGTATACACCTAATTCAATCGCTTTTTTTACACCCGTAAGTTTTGCCATTAAAGCCATAAACTGTCCCTGATCAGGTGCGACTTGCATGATAGCACCGGGAAGGTTAGCCGTTTCCTCGCGTAAGCGTTTTAAGAGGGGCGGTTCACGTAAAGACACGGTCTTCAAGTAATCATAGATAGCATCATCGAATAAATAATTAGTACTGCTCATAAATATCTACTCTTTTTATTTAACATCTCGATCCGGTTGTGCAAATAGAAAGCGTGGCGTAAATAAATGGCGTCATTCTAATAAGGGTAAACGTTATTGAAGATTAAGGTTAGATAGTCTTCTCCTTGCACTTCTGCTTTCACTGCCTCATTGATAGGAGGAAATGAAATTTTTTCGAATTCAGGCAGGAGCCCATCTTTTGCTCACCTGCTACCTACTGGTTCTGAGCCCCCTGTGTTCACTGAGCCTTTTAATTGCGCGGGATCTTCCTCTCGATAAAATAAAACTTCCCCCGGGGTTTAAAATTGAAATCTTTGCCCACGATGTGCCTAACGCCCGCTCGTTATGCCTCAGCCCTAAAGGTACGCTTTTTGTCGGAACACAAGGGGGAGGATCCGTTTATGCGGTTGTCGATAGCAATGCCGATTACAGAGCAGACAAAGTTTACACCCTGATTGCGGGTCTTAATATGCCCAATGGAGTCGCCTTTCGACAGGGAGATCTCTATGTAGCTGAAGTCAACCGGGTGATAAAATTTTCAAATATAGAAACGATGCTAGAGCATCCACCCAAGCCCACCGTGATTAATAACAGTTTTCCGCGTGAGAGGCATCATGGCTGGAAATTTATACGTTTCAGCCCTGATGGTTTGTTATATGTCCCGGTGGGTGCGCCCTGTAATATCTGTGATCGCGGGGACCCTTACGCCAGCATAATGCGCATGAAGTCCGATGGGTCCGAGCTTGAAGTTTTTGCGCGCGGCGTCCGAAATTCCGTTGGATTTGACTGGCATCCTGAAACCGGTGAACTCTGGTTTACTGACAATGGTCGTGATATGCTTGGAGATGATCTCCCCCCGGATGAATTGAATCGTGCACCCAGGCCCGGCATGCATTTCGGCTATCCCTATCGTCATGGGCGCAATATCGCTGATCCGGAATATGGTGACGTAGATAATGAGAGCAGATTCACAATGCCCGCACAGGAACTGGGACCCCATGTAGCCTCACTTGGGATGCGATTTTATAGAGGAGAAATGTTTCCTCAAAAGTATAGAAAGCAGATTTTTATTGCCGAACACGGGTCGTGGAATCGTGGGGAAAAAATCGGCTATCGTATAACCCTGGTCCGGCTTGATGGTAATAATGCGGTGAGTTACGAGACTTTTGCCGAGGGCTGGCTTCAAGCAGACGACAGCGCCTGGGGGCGCCCCGTCGACTTAGAAATTTCAACTGACGGATCGATGCTCGTCTCGGATGATCAGGCCGGTGTTATCTATCGTATTATTTACGAATCAAGTTAATCGGTTAGGGTAAAGGTGATCCAGTTATCTTCGATGAGGAAATAAATATTATGCTAGAGGATGCCAATAAAGTTCCGGAATACACCAATAAAGGACTGCGAAAAAAGGACTTA
>Ga0115002_10001475_pt1 | contig 32386 bp, 30 predicted proteins | sample ArcticOcean_MG_C_8_FD_89576 | JGI IMG/M metagenome (GOLD analysis project Ga0115002, IMG submission 89576) | Marine microbial communities from western Arctic Ocean - ArcticOcean_MG_CB11_86 | ecosystem: Environmental > Aquatic > Marine > Oceanic | place: Arctic Ocean: Canada Basin | collected... | reverse complement strand
TCGGTTTCGGTTTCGGTTTGGGTTTGGGTTTGGGTTTGGGTTTGGCGTTGTGCGTCCTGGACCTGTACGAACGCCATTCTCAGTTCATGGAGCGCCTGATCGATTTCCAGTCGGTCGGTGTCTTCGAGTTGACCTTCGGTCTTGTCGTTGAGCAGTGCGAGCAGGTCGATGAAGTGTCGAGCGAGCGGAAGGTCCACTTCGGTCGTGTCCTGCCCCGGAGCGGGAACGATCCCGAGTCCGATCAAAACAGGCTGCGAGCACATTGTGATCAATTCACCGATCGACGCGTCGGGCCACTGATTGGCGGAGGCCGGGTTGATATCTGGGATTGCCATGGGAAGTTGTCGGAAAAACGGGTTGTGATCAATTTTGTCCCCGCAGGTTACGAGGGCCCAACAATGGGGTCAACTCTTGCCCCTTGACACATGGGGTTGTTGCGGCCGAAAAAAGGAATGTGTCAGGAGCCAAGAGTTGCCAGCCGTTTGGGAGATTGGGTGTGAGTGTGTTTAGGCCGTTTGTGTTGAGTTTTGAGAGTCGTCGTGGTGATGAGATGGTGGCGTTGATTGGTCGGCATGGTGGGCAGCCGACGGTGGTGGCTTCGATGCAGGAGATTGCCTTGGATGGGGACCCCATGGCGGGGCGTTTTGTAGAGGCCTTGCGAGGTGGGGCGGTTGGGACGGTGGTGTTCCTGACCGGTGTGGGGGCCCGGACGTTATCCGAGGCGGTTGCGGACGGGTGTTCTGTTGGCGAATTGGCTGAACTACTGGCGGGGTGCACGGTGGTTGTTCGCGGTCCGAAGCCCGCCGCGGTACTCAGGGAATGGGGGGTGCGGATTGACGGTCGAGCCGAGGAGCCCAACACGTGGGAGCAGGTGATCGAGGTGCTGGATCGTCTGGATGCGGTGTCGGGTCGGACGGTGGCTGTTCAGGAGTACGGGGTTCCGAACACCGAGTTCTACGAATCGATTGTTGAGCGTGGCGGTCGCGTGTTGCGGGTGCCGGTGTACCGCTGGGGGATGCCCGAGGAGACAGGCCCGTTGGAATCGGCGATCCGCGACACGGTGGCGGGTCGGTATGACCTGCTGCTGTTCACCAGTGCCCACCAGTTGACCAACGTGCTGACGGTTGCCGAGCGACTGGGCGTGTCCGAGGCGTTCCGGACCGCGGTTGGTGCTTGCCTGGTGGGTTCGGTCGGCCCGACGGCCTCGTTGGCACTGAAGCGTGGCGGGTTCCGAGTCGACATCGAACCGATTCGTCCCAAGATGGGCCCATTGGTCCGCGAGGCGGTGGCCGCAGCTATTTCGCGTACTCGACCACCTTCATCTCACGCAGCACAGTGACTCGGATCTCGCCCGGGTAGGTCATGTTCTGCTCGATCGCTCGGGCCAGTTCCTTACTCAGGGCCATGGCTTCCCGATCGTTGACCTTACCCGAATCGACCATCACACGGACTTCACGTCCTGCCTGAACGGCAAACGCCTGTCGGACGCCGGGGAACCCGCAGGCGAGTGCTTCGAGTTCTTCGAGTCTTTTGACGTACCGTTCGAGCGTTTCGCGTCGTGCTCCGGGTCTTGATGCCGAAACGGCATCGGCGGCTGCAACGAGGACGGTATAGATGTAATCGACTCGAATATCATCGTGGTGTCCGGCAGCTGCGTGGATAACTTCTTCGCCTTCGCCGTAGCGTTTGAGCAGTTCGGCTCCAACGGCCGGGTGTCCGCCTTCCATTTCGTGATCGGCGGCCTTGCCGATATCGTGCAGGAACCCGCAGCGTCGTGCGAGGTGTGCGTCGAGGCCGAGTTGTTCGGCAATGAGTCCGGTGATGATTCCGACTTCGAGCGAGTGTTTGAGGACATTTTGGCTGTAGCTGGTCCGGAAGTGGAGTCGTCCCATCAGGTGCACGAGGCGTTCGTGCAGGTCGGCGACTCCGATTTCCTGGCAGGCTTCGTTGCCAAGTTTTCTGATGTGGGTGTCCATTTCCTTTTCGGTTTCTGCGACCACTTCGTCAATCCGAGTCGGGTGAATCCGTCCGTCCTGGATGAGTTTGATGAGTGACAGCCGTGCGATTTCACGTCGCACCTTGTCGAAGGAACTGACGACGACGACTCCAGGCGTATCGTCCACGATGACATCGACTCCGGTCGTCTTTTCGAACGCTCGAATATTGCGGCCTTCGCGGCCGATGATGCGACCTTTCATGTCATCATTTGGGATATCGACGGTAGAGACTGCCATTTCGGAGGTATGAACTGAGGCGCAACGTTGTGCGGCCATTCCGATGATTTCGCGAGCCAGGACTTCCTGTTTTTCTTTCAGTTCGGCCTCATGCTTGATCATCAGGGCGCCGGTGTCTTGTCGGAGTGTTCGTCCGAGTCGATCGAGCAGCATTTCCTTGGCGGATTCGGGGTCCATACCACTGATCTTGTAAAGTTCATCCTGTTCATCGTGGAGGATGCGTTCGAGTTCGGATTCACGGTTGTCGATGACTTTCTGTCTGTCGGCGAGGTTTTTCTGTGTCCCTTCGAGCATCTTATCGCGTTTTTTGAAGCCATCGAGTTGTTCTTCGAGTTGCGATTCGCGTCGTTGGAGGTCGTTGCCGAGTTGTTGTTGTTCGTTGCGAATCTGGCTGTTTTCGGTGTCAAGTTCAGAGCGTTTCAGGAGCACTTCTTCTCGTGCTGCGAGTTCTGCGGTTTTGTGTACGGTCTCGGCCTCGCGTTGGGCATCACGGATGATGTCTTCGCGAGTTTGGTTGGCGGCTACCTTGCGGGCTCGCTCGAGAAACCACGTTCCGAGTGCTCCAACGGCCAGACCGATCCCCGCCGCGATTCCGGTTTGGGTTGCGACGTCTGCGAGGTACATGTCCCACTCCTCATCGGCCGAGCGGCGAGGGGAGACCTGTCGGGAGCGTTGCAGAGGTCGATTCGCGACGATGGCCCAGTAGGCCGAGCTTCAACTCCGGTCGACCTCAGTCTCGGCCGGAAAGTCGTTCGCGTCCGCGAGGGCGTTTGGACTGAAGGGCGAAATGGAGTCGACGGCGATCCAAGCGGGCAGTGGTGCGCGACCAGAAGCTGTGTGAGGATGCCAATCCGGACGTCCATGTTGAACGTCGGCGAGAATGGCGAGGCCGAAGGCTGATGCGGACAGTAGGCCCAGCATCACGGCGGCTAGCACAAAGCTCGATATTTCCAAGGAAACGGCCATCATACTGAGAGCCCGGGTGAAACAGTGGGAAGCAAAGCGAAACGAAGAATCTGCAGTGTCCTGATGGGTTCCAGTCGCTGACCGGACCGCTATGTTGTTCAAAATGGTTATGAGAGTCATCCTATCACAGGTCGTCGTACGGTCAACGGACTGGTACTGGTGTTTGGAGCGAGGCCGGCCGAACATGTCATTCAAATCGGCAGCATCATGAACGATCTCAGCGGAGCGACCGGTGGTTTGGCGAGTCGCGTGTTGGCCTGGTGGCAGGCTGAGTCGCTGGCAATCGACTCGGTGCTTGTCGGCGTTTCGGGTGGTGCCGACAGTGTGGGGCTGCTGCGAGCAGTGGTGGCGGAGGGGTCGATTCCGGACGTGCGATTTGTCGTTGGCCATGTCGATCATGGACTTCGCGGAGCGGTTGGCTCGTCAGACGCCCGGTGGGTAGGTGGCCTGGCCGACGTGTTGGGCCTGGATCACGAGGTGGTGTGTGTCGACCTGGGCGAGTCAAAATCCGAGGAGTCGGCTCGTCGTTGTCGTTACAGTGCTTTGGGCGAGTTGGCAAACCGGCATGGCTGCCAGGCGATTATGGTGGCTCATACTCAGGACGATCAGGTGGAAACCGTTCTGCACCAACTGTTGCGTGGCACGGGCCTGAAAGGTCTGGCGGGGATGTCGGGATGCAAGGCGTTGGGTGACGATCTGTTGTTGTTGCGTCCGTTGTTGGATGTAAGCAGAAGTGAGATTGAGTCGTGGTTGAGTGATCTGGGGCAGTTGTGGTGCGAGGATGCCACTAACAGCGACACCCGGTGGACTCGGAACCGCATCCGTCACGACCTGCTGCCAGCCCTGGAACGCGACTACAACCCTCGGGTCCGTCAGGCGTTATTACGAGTGTCGCGGTTGTCGGCCGAAGCTGTGGGGATTGTCGCCGACGCTGTCGATGGGGTGTGGGGGGACTGCGTACTGGAACAGACCCCTTTGGTGGTCCGATTATGTGCGGAGACTCTGGGCGGTTTGCCCGAGTCGTTGGTTCGTGCCTTGTTGCTTGAGTTGTGGTGTCGTCAGGAGTGGCCTCGGCAGGCGATGACCTTTGCACACTGGCGGGCGTTGGCGGGGTTGATTGGTGATTGCGGAGCTTTGGATTTGCCGGGTGGTGTGAGCGCGAGGCGGAACGGGGGGGTGGTTCGGGTTGAGCGTGGTGATGTGGGGTGAGCCGTCGCTTAGTTGCGTGGGGGCATTGTGTAGGTTTCGTAGGGGTGGTTGCAGGGTGTGCCTCGGGTGACGTGCATGCGGTGTTGTGCGGGTTCGATGATGACCGAGAAGACTGTGGTCCAGAAGCCGGTTTGCGGGTCATCGTTCTGGTGTCGACAGATCGAGCGGGGGTGTCGGTCGTGGTCTTGGAGGGCGGATTTGACCGTGTCGAGGAAATTGGTGTCAGGTTTGTTGTCGTTGTCGAGCAGTGCATCGACGCGTTGTTTTCTGGGATGCGAACCGATCAGTTCAGGAAACCGGTCGTTGACGTCGAGCAATTCGGGGTGGATCGCGTGATTGGTGTGAGTAAGGTGTTGTCCGGTTTTGGGTTGGATCAGGTGTACATGTTCGATCGTGACTTCGAGGTCGGCAGGTCCTTGTGGCGTGGTGAGAATGATATTGGCAGGGATGGCCCGTTGGGCTCGTTCGATGGAGTGAACGGCATCAGCGAGGCAATCCTGTTCGTAGAGGTCTCTGAGTGTGAAGTAGTGGGGGACGCCATGTTGCCGGGTGGGAGCGGGCAGCGTATTGAGGCAGGCTCCGAGGCCTCGGTCGTTGAATCCGATGTAGGCGATGAGTCCGGCCTGTGTGAGCGTGGTGAATGACGGCCGGTTTTCCGGGTGCCTGGTGAGGACGATGGTGAAGGGATCGAGTTCAGGATCATTGTCCCAGTTCTGAGCCACGACGCCCTGAGGCATTGCCATGGAGGTGCACCCGGCGTCTTCTTCGGCGGTGAGTTGATTTCGGATCTGCAGCAGCATGAGGTCCGCGAGTGGGACTCGAGCGGCTTCGGCCGTGCCCTGGAGTTCTTCGATCAGCGACGGGTTGTAATCGCGTGTGAGTTCGAGGCACACGGTAGCGATGGCGTCGGCGTCTTTTCGGCTGACATTTGCGGTCTTGTTGACGCGTTCGAGTGCAATGTCGCAAAAGCCACGGATGCGATCTCCGGCGGCTTCACCGATTTGCCGTCCGAGTTCACGTGGTGATCCGGAGACGGTGATTTCGGGGTAGCGGGTTATGGTGTCGGGCATTGAGGAGTCTCGGGTGTGGGTTGTTGATTGAGGTTACCGGGGCAGTGGATACGAGTCGAATGAACGGGCAAAATGTGTGGCGGCGTGCGGGTTTCAGGAAGCCGGATCGGGTTGAGGAATCCCGGCTTGACAGGTGTCGAGAATTCAACAGAATCCCGTCGCAACCACGACTTGTCTGTCGCGTCGGCACGGATCGCCGGCGTGGAAATGGGCGGGAGTGAAGAGCGAGTGGGCAGGGAGGCCCCGGCGCGGTGACGAGACGTAGTGCCTGGCAGCCGGTGACCGTGAGTCTGAGGCGGTTGTTCCCGTCGGCCAGTTTCGTCGGCTGCGGAGACATCCGTGTGAATGCGGTGACGGACCGGAGTGGTTCGTGTACGTCGGGCGGCCTGTTTGCGGCGGTCCGAGGCACACGTCAGGACGGTTTGCGTTACGTGGAAGAGTCGGTGGCGGCTGGGGCGTCGTCGTTACTGGTGCCTCACCCGGTCTCATCCGCTCCAGTACCTCAGTGCGTGGTTCACGACGTGCGGAGTGCCTATTCGAGGTTGTGCCAGGCGGTGGCTGGTGATCCTTCGAGTCGGTTGAGTCTGGCGGGTGTGACGGGCACGAACGGCAAGACGACGATCGCCTGGATGTTGCGAGCGATCTGGCAGGCGGCGGGTCATTCGAGTGGTTTGTTGGGGACGATCGAATACGACGACGGCGGTCACACTCAGCAAGCGGAGTTGACGACTCCGGATGCCGGCACACTGGCGTCGTGGCTGGCCGCGATGGTGGCTCGCGGGACGACTCATGCGGTGTTGGAACTGTCGAGTCATGCATTGGACCAGGACCGCGCGGTCGGCGTATCGCTGGACGCCGTGTTGTTGAGCAATTTGACTCAGGATCATTTCGATTACCACGGCGATTTTTCGGCCTATGCAGCGGCGAAGTCGAAGATTTTGAAGTTGTGTTCGCCCTCCGGAACGATTGTCTACAACGCGGACGATCCGCGGATCGTGTCGATGGTCGAGGAGGCGGGTCAGGCGATGTTGCAGGGTCGTGTGTGCCTGTCGTTCGGGATCGAGTGTGATGCGGATGTCGTGGGTCGAGTGGTCGACGAAACGGTATCGGAGACACGGTTTGTGGTCGAGTCTGGTGGTCGTACGGGGCGGCGTGGTGAGAAGTTGGAGCTGACGACTGGCCTGGTTGGGCATCACAACATTCTGAACTGTCTGGCGGCAACGACGTTGGCTCGCGAGCAGGGCATCTCGGACGACGCGATTGCGGCGGGTCTTGGGTCGTTGGCCTGGGTGCCGGGTCGTCTAGAGGCGGTTGAATGTGGCCTGCCGTTCGACGTGTTTGTCGACTACGCCCATACCGAGGACGCATTGCGACGATGCCTGGGTGCCTTGCGGCGTGTGATGTCGGGTCGATTGATTTGCGTATTCGGAGCGGGAGGCGATCGGGACAAATTGAAGCGTCCACTGCTGGGAGCGGCGGCTGCGGAGGCGGCGGACGTGTGCATCGTGACCAGCGACAATCCACGCGGCGAGGATCCTCAGCGGATCTTGACGGCGATCGCCGAAGGAGTCTGTGGAGCTGGTGGAGAGCCTGTGTTGGTCGAGGATCGTCACGAGGCGATTGCTCTAGCGATCGACATCGCTCGGGCGGGCGACGTGGTGCTGGTTGCCGGCAAGGGGCACGAGAGTTACCAGGAGATTGGTGGTCGGCGATTGCGGTTTGATGACCGCGAGGTGGTGCGGGCGACGTTGAAGCGGGTGACTCGGGGTGAGAGGACGGAACGCTCCGGTGGTTTTGGTAGCTGATCTGTGGCCGTGAGACGGCGAGGCGAGTGGATGATCGGGATGGAATTCAACGAACTGCTGAGCGTGACAGGTGGGACGATCGACGCCACGTCATCGGCGGCGAGTCCTGGCCCGATCGGTCGAGTAGTGACCGATTCGCGGAATGTGGAGTGGGGTGACGTGTTTGTGGCGTTGCCAGGTGGTGTGCGTGATGGAGTGGAATTCCTACCCGACGCGGCCAAACGTGGAGCGGTGGCTGCGATCGTCGGCCAGTCTGGTGGTCGCTATCCGGGTTTGGTGTGTGTTCGTGTCGAGGACAGTTTGCAGGCGTTGTGGGACTTGGCAGCGTGGAACCGTGATCGGTGTCATGCGTTGCGAGTGGCGGTGACCGGCAGTTTTGCCAAGACGACGACGCGGCAGATGATCCAACGTGTTCTGTCGCATGTCGGACGTACGCATCAGAGTCCGGGGAACTACAACAACCAGGTCGGCGTGCCTTTGAGTTTACTGGGCTTGAGTGCCGAGGACCAATTTGGCGTATTCGAGTTGGCGGCGTCGGGCTGTGGTGAAATCGGTCCTCTTTCCAAGTTGGTGCAGCCTTCGGCTGGTGTCCTGACCGGATTCGGTCGTGCTCATCTGGGTGGGTTTGGCACGTTCGAGGCGGTGGTGCGAGAGAAGTGTCGGATGCTTGAGTCGGTAGCGGCCGTTGGCCTGGTCGTGGTTCCTGCAGAGTGTGTCGAGCACTTGGTGCAGATGGGGGCGGGTGGTCGACTGGATTGTTTGCGAGGCGATCGCGATTGGGTGACTGTGGGGGTGGGGGTTGGGGTTGAGGCGGACATCGTGGCGAGTGATGTGGAACACAATTCGGGCGAGTTGAAATTTGCGATTGACGGTCAGAGGTTTCGGATCCCGGTGGCCGGTCGACATTTTGTCTCATCGGCATTGTCGGCCGTGGCGGTTGCCCGCTGGCAGGGGATTGGTGATTCGGAGTCGGCTGCAGCGTTGTCGACATTTCGGACGTCGATCGGTCGTTGCCGTGTCGAGCGGACAGCTGTCGGTACGGTGATCGACGACAGTTACAACGCGAGTCCCGAATCGATGCTGGCGGCGTGTCGCGTGTTGTCGGAGTGGTCTTCGCCGGGTCGCCGCGTGTTGGTATTGGGTGACATGTCGGAGTTGGGCGAGCAGGCGGCGGTATGCCATGGCGAGTTGGGTGCCGAAGTGGCACGCAGTGGTCGGATCGACCGTTTGTGGGCAGCGGGTTGGTGGGCCGAATCGACAGTGGGTGCGGCGATCGAGGCGGGGATGCCTCAGGAATCGACCTGGTCGGGCGAGTCGGTCGAGCAGTTGCTGGATTCATTACCCGGTTTACTGGAACCGGGAGACACGGTGCTGGTTAAGGGTGCTCGGCGGACTGGAATGGAGCGTGTCGTCGAGCGGTTCTGCGAAGTGAGTCAGCGGGCGCATCCGGTTTCAGTGGGACAGGTGAATCGCTGATGTTGTATTGGATGTTTCAACGTTTTGGCCCATTGCTGGAGAGTGTGGAGCTTCACACGTCCGGGGACAGCCGCGTGTTCCTGACGGCACGGACTGCGTTGGCCAGTGTGACGGCGTTTCTGTTGGCGTTACTGATGGGTCCGATGGCGATTCGTTGGTTGCAGGGTCGATTTCTGGAGCGTGTGGCCAGCGATTCGGCTCGACTGAACGAGCTTCAGTCCGAGAAGCAGGACACTCCGACGATGGGTGGCCTGTTCATCGTGTCGTCGATCGTATTGTCGGTGCTGTTGTGGGCGGATTTGGGCAATCGGTTTGTACAGTTGGCGGTATTGGTGTCGGTCGGTTTTGCGACGCTGGGCGGGTGTGACGATTGGATCAAGTTGAGCACACCGCGTAATGGTTTGCGGGCGAGGACGAAGATGGGCATCCAGTTGGTGATGTCTTTGGGATTGGCGTGGTGTCTGTACGAGATATTGGCTGATCATCCACGCGGACTCGAGTTGATCTGGCCGATTGGGGATTCAGGCATTTGGCTGGGTGGTGGATTCGTAGTCTGGGCGATGCTGGTGCTGGTTGGCAGTTCGAACGCGGTGAACCTGACTGATGGTTTGGATGGATTAGCGAGTGGTTGCATGGTGGTCGCGGCGACGGCCTTTGCTGCGTTGAGTTACGTGGGCGGTCACAGTGTGTTGGCCGAGTACCTGAGCATTCCGTACGTGGCGGGAGCGGGCGAGTTGACGATAGTGATGGGTGCGTTGGTCGGCTCGATGTTGGGTTTCCTGTGGTTCAACTGTCATCCGGCTCAGGTCTTCATGGGCGACACGGGCAGTTTGCCGATCGGAGCGTTACTGGGTTTGGCCGCTCTTGTGACTCGTCAGGAGATCCTGCTGGTAATTGTCGGAGGCGTATTCGTTGTCGAAACACTGAGCGTGATCCTGCAGGTGGCATCGTTCCGGATGCTGGGGCGTCGAATGATTTCCTGCAGTCCATTGCACAATCACCTGTTGTTTGGCGGTGCGAGCGAAACGAAAATCGTGGTTCGATTCTGGATCGGGTCGGTGGTCTTGGCCGTCGTCGCGGTCGCCAGCCTGAAGATCCGTTGATGTCGAAATCGGTTTCCATCCTGTTTGCCGGAGGCGCGACCGGCGGTCACCTGTTTCCGGGGATTGCGGTGGCCGAGTCATTGACCCGGATTTCGGAGGTGTCCGGGTTGGGATGTCGGATCGGTTTTGTGGGGCAGGGGAGCCCTTTGGAGCGTGACGAGGCGAGAGTGCGAGGTTACGAGTACTACGCCGTGCCGTCGGTATCGTCGTTGGATGTGGGGCGTCGGCCAATTAGGTCATTGGCAGCGGCATGGCGGTCGTATTGTCGTGCGCGACGGATCGTCCGTCGTTTCGAGCCAACGGTGGTGATTGGCCTGGGCGGTTTTGCCAGTGTTCCAGCCGTTGTGGCGGCGAATCGGATGCGTGTGCCGGTGATGCTGTTGGAACAGAACGTGATTCCCGGTCGAGCGACTCGATGGTTGAGTCGTCGAGCGGCTCGTGTGTGTGTGGCTTTTGCCGAGACACGTCTTGCGTTGGCGAGACCCGACGCGTGTCGTCTGACTGGCAATCCAGTGCGTAGAGTGGTTGTGGGTGGGGTGTCTGAGGCGAGCGATCGGAAGCGTCTGTTGCTGGTCTTGGGTGGCAGCCAGGGTTCGCGATCGTTGAACCGTGCGGTGCCCGAGGCGTTGGGTCGGACTGACGTGTGTGGTGGCGGTTGGCGAGTGGTTCACCAGTGTGGCGGGCACGATCCCCGGTTGGTCGAGGCGGCCTACCGAGAGCAGGGCTGGGAGGCGAGGGTCGAGCGGTTTTTGAAGTGTCCGCCGACGCTTTTGGCGTCGAGTGATCTGGTTGTGGCACGAGCCGGCGCGACGACCCTTGCCGAAATGTCGTGTGCGGGCGTGGCCGGTGTGCTGGTTCCATATCCATTTGCGAGCGACGATCACCAGCGTGCCAACGCGGCCTGGTATGTCCAGCGGGGGGCTGCTCGGATGGTGGAAGAAACTGAAGGCGATGGTGAGTGGGTCGGGAGACTGGCCGGGGAGTTGGGGCTGCTGCTAGATTCGGAGTCGAAGCGTTTGGAGTTGTCCATCGAGATGAGTCGGTTGGGTTGTCCGAGTGCGGCCGACGCGGTCGCAGGTGTGCTGGCGGAATTGCTGGGAGAACCGTTGGGCAAGCGTTTGAGTAATTCGGGTGTTGTGCGGCGTGTAGTTGATCGGGCCGCTTGAACATCGTTTGGCAGATAAGTTTGAGGACGAGAGCATGGAATTGCAGCCTGGGGATCGCGTTTTGGTGACGGGTGCGACTGGGATGGTCGGCAGTCATGTGGCCGAGCGGTCGGTGGCGATGGGTGTTTCGACTCGAGTGGTTGTGCGTCGTCCCGATACGGCGGCGTGGCTAGTCGACTTGGGTGTGGAGGTTGTCGAGGGCGACATGACCGACGGCGACTCGTTGTCAAGGGCCCTGGAAGGCGTGACGGTTGTCGTTCACTGTGCGGCGAAGGTGGGTGACTGGGGTCCGGTGGAGGATTACCGCGAGGTGAACGTTGGTGGACTGGAGAGATTGATCGACGCGGCGTGTGCGACGGGATTGCTGAAGCGGTTTGTGCACATCAGTTCGCTCGGCGTTTACGAGGCTCGCGATCATCACGGTACGGACGAGACCGAGCCACCCTGCCGGACGGGAATCGACGGCTACACATTGACGAAGGTCGAGAGCGAGGATTTGGCGGTCAGCCGGTTTGACTCGGATACGTTTCCCTTGGTGGTGTTGCGACCGGGTTTTGTTTACGGATCACGCGACCGCAACGTATTGCCTCGATTGGTCGAGAGTCTGAAGTCGGAGAAATTCAAATTCCTGGGTTCGGGCGATCAGTTGCTGAACAACATTTACATATCGAACCTGGTCGACGCCGTCTTCCTGGCGATCGACCGGGACGACGTGTTGGGCAAGATCTTCAACCTGACGGACGAGCGGTTGGTGTCACGGCGTGAGTTCATGACGACAATCGCTAAAGAGGCGGGTCTTGCGGAACCGACCAATTCGGTGCCGTTGGGTGTGGCGAAGGTACTGGCCCGAGTGATGGAGTCGACGTGGCGTCTGCTGGGCAAGCAGGAAGCACCGTTGTTGTCGGCGGCTCGGATCAAGTTCCTGGGCTTGAACCTGGATTTCGACAGCGGTCGAGCCCGACGCGAGTTGGGTTACGAGCCCGCGGTTGATTTCAGCGAGGGGATGGCGACGACGATGGAGTGGTACCGCGAGCAGGGTGGCCATCGGTGAGTGCCTGGATGCGGTCGCGGAGTTCGGCAGCCTGTTCGAATTCCAACGCGTCGGCGGCTTCGAGCATTTTTGATTCGAGGTCCTTGAGCAGTTCCTGGGACATGAAGTCGTCTTCGTTATCGGTGCCCGAGGCCTTCTGCACCAATTGCCGGACTTGAACCTCTTCGTCGATCCCTCGTCGAATCGCTTTTTGAATCGATTCGGGGGTGATCTTGTGTTTGATATTATAGGCCAATTGCGTGTCGCGTCGCCGGGTGGTTTCGTCGATGGCGGTTTGCATGCTATTGGTGACGAAGTCGGCGTAGAGGATGACTTCGGCGTTGACGTGTCGAGCTGCGCGTCCGATGGTCTGGATCAGGCTGGTGGCGCTTCGGAGGAATCCTTCCTTGTCGGCATCGAGGATGGCGACGAGTGAGACTTCGGGCAGGTCGAGTCCTTCTCGGAGCAGATTGACACCGACGACGACATCGTGAACTTGTTCGCGGAGTTCCCGGAGCACTGTGACTCGTTCGATGGCGTTGAGATCGGAGTGGATCCAGGCGGCGCGGATGCCAGCTTCCTTGAGGTAACGTGTAAGATCTTCGGCGAGTCGTTTGGTGAGCGTGGTGACGAGCACGCGTTCGTTGCGTTTGGCTCGAATCCGGATTTCCTTGAGCAGGTGAGCGACTTGTCCCTGAGCGGGGACGACGTGGAGGGCGGGTTCGACGATTCCGGTGGGTCGGATGACCTGTTGAACGATTTCGCCGTCGGTCTTTTCGAGTTCCCAATCGCCGGGTGTGGCCGAGACGAAGACAGATTGACCGCGTCGCTGGTCGAATTCCTTGAATTCCAGTGGCCGGTTGTCAAGTGCCATGGGCAGTCGGAACCCGTGTTCGACTAGCGTAGTTTTTCTCGAGTGGTCTCCGGCGAACATTCCTCTGACCTGAGGAATCGTGACATGCGATTCGTCGACGAACAGCAGGAAGTCTTCGGGAAAGAAGTCGAGCAGTGTGTGTGGCGGTTCACCGGCTGGTCGACCTTCGAGGGCTCGGCTGTAATTTTCGATTCCTGGGCAGAATCCGGTCTCGGTGATGAGTTCGATGTCGTAGCGGGTCCGAGCCGAGAGTCGTTGTGCTTCGAGCAGTTTGCCCTGATTCTTGAGTTCGCCGAGTCGGCTGTCGAGTTCGGCCTGGATGTCTCGGACAGCCGCATCGATCCGTTCTGGTGGGAGGACAAAGTGTTTGGCCGGGTAGATGTACATATCCTGTTCGCGTCTGAGTTCTTCACCGGTGAGCGGATCGATCCATGAGAGTGTTTCGATGTCGTCGCCCCAGAGTTCGATGCGGTAGGCGAATTCCTCGTAGGCCGGCCAGCATTCGACCACGTCGCCTCGGACTCGAAACTTGCCTCGCGCGAGTTCCACATCGTTGCGTTCGTAATGGATGTCGACGAGTTTGAGCAGCATCTGATCACGGTCGATGGAGCCTCCGACGGCGAGGTGGACCATCATGGCGAGATAGTCCTTGGGTGAGCCGAGTCCATAGATGCAGCTGACGCTGGAGATGACAACGACGTCGCGGCGGCTGACCAGGGCGCTGGTGGCCTGGAGTCTGAGCCGATCGATCTCTTGGTTGATCGACGCGTCCTTTTCGATGTAGATGTCTCGTTGCGGGATGTAGGCTTCAGGCTGGTAGTAGTCGTAGTAGCTGACGAAGTAGGAGACAGCGTTTTGTGGGAAGAACTCGCGGAATTCGCTGTAGAGTTGAGCGGCGAGGGTTTTGTTGTGGGAGAGGACGAGAGTGGGTCGATTGAGTCGTGCGATGACGTTGGCCATCGTGAAGGTTTTGCCCGACCCGGTGACTCCCATCAACACCTGTTCTCGTCGTCCCGAGTGGATGCCGTCGACGAGCGAGTTGATGGCCTGGGGTTGATCGCCGGAGGGTGCGAAGTCACTGACGAGTTGGAAGTCGGGCATGTTTTGAAATCGGGTCGAGGCCGACGTTTCAGGCGTCGTGTCCGTGATCGGCCGTGTCGGTGTGCTCGGCTTTGTCCGAGTCGGTGAGTGTTTCGAGTGGTGGCAGGACGTAGATATCGCCGTACTCGGCATCCTGTTGTGCGCGGAACCCGTGGTGTCTGAGCAATTCGAGGATGGCGAGGAACATGCCGATGATTTTACTTCTGAGTGTTTCGTTGTCGAACAGCGAGTTGAAGCGGACCTTCTTTTCGGTTCGGACGCGAGTGCCGATGCGATCGATGTAGACGGCGATCGGGGTATCGTCGTAGAGGATACTGGCCGGTCGTGTGTCTTCCTGCAGTTTGAGGATTCGGCCGAGTGCGCTGACGAGGTCCCAGAGTTCGACTTCCTTGATCCGGTCGTGCGAGGCATCTCGACCGGACTTTGGCCGATCGTCGGTGAGTCGTGGGTAGCGTTCCTGCCACTTGGCGGCACGATCTTCGAGTCGTTGCGCGGCGTCCTTGAACTTGCGGTATTCGAGCAGTTGTTGAATCAGGTCGCTGCGAGGATCTTCATCGAGTTCGATTTCGGTTTCGGGTTTGTCCGAGGGCAGCACGAGTCGGCTTTTGATTTCCGTCAGCGTGCTGGCCATGACGATGAAGTCGCCAACGGTGTCGAGGTCGATGGCTTCGAGCAGTTGGAGATAGTCGAGAAACTGAGCGACAACGGGTGCGACTGGCAGCTGGCCGATATCGAGCTCATCGCGTCGAACGAGGTAGAGCAGGAGGTCGAGGGGACCGGTGTAGAGGTCGAGTTCGACGCGGTATTGGGTCGTTGTCATGTTGGCGGGACTGTAGCTTCGGTCGCAGTCGCGATCAACCGGTCATTCGACGCTCTGGTCGGCGGGTGCTATCCTGTCGCCTTGATCGATCGCGAGGCGGCGACTGTGTGGCGTTGTCGCGTGAGTAGATCGGCGGTGAATTCGTGAAAAAGTGTGAGGGGGGACGATGCCGACGTTTCGTGCAGAGCAGTTGGGTGAAATGGCCAGGCGGATCCTGGAGGGTGCTGGAGCGAGTCGTGAGGAGGCGTCGGTGGTGGCGGGGGAATTGCAGGGTGCGAACCTGGTCGGCCACGATAGTCATGGCGTGATGCGGTTGATGCAGTATGTGGATTACATCCAGAAAGGTGTGATTTGTCCGGGTGCATCGATGGAGATTCTGCGAGAGGGGCCGGCGTTCCTGTTGATTGACGGCTGTTTCAATTTCGGCCAGGTCACGGCATCCGAAGCCTTGAAGCTGGGCATGAAGAAGGCTCGCGAATCGGGCACGGCGACGATCTTCATTCGCAACTGCAACCACGTCGGACGTCTGGGTTCCTACACTCAGTCAGCGGCGTACGAGAAGTTTGCGGCGATGATGGTGGTCAACGGTCCGGCCAGCGGTGGCGTGGCTCCATACGGAGCGGCGGAGGGTCGGATGGGGACGAACCCGATCACGATAGCTGCTCCGTGGGGTGACGATGCTCTGGTACTCGACATGACATCCAGTGCGACGGCCGAGGGCAAGGTGCGGGTGGCTCATCAGAAGGGTGTCGCGGTTCCCGAGGGCCAGTTGATTGATGCCGAGGGTTTACCGACGACTGACCCGTCGACGTATTACGCCGATCCGGGCGGTGCGATTCTGCCGTTGGGGGGGAACCTGGGCTTTAAGGGGTATGGTTTGAGCGTGATGATCGATGTGTTTGGCGGCATGATTTCGGGTTTCGGCATCTGCCGCACCGACCTGCCGCCGGGCACCAATGGCGTGTGGATGTACCTGGTCGACGTATCGGCCTTCACGGAAATGGATGAGTACCAGGCGTTGGTTTCAAAGTACGTGGCTCACATCAAGGCGGCTAGGAAGTTGCCGGGTGTCGATGAGATCCTGATGCCTGGTGAGATTGAAGTGCGTCGTCAGCAGCAGCGGTTGGCCGACGGGGTGGAGGTGCCCGAGGAGACCTGGCGTCAGCTTGGCGAACTGGCGTCGAGTCTGAACGTTTCGCTGGAGGGCATGTGAGTGTTTGGGGGCTGGCGAGACTGCGTGGGATGTGTTAGTTGATGTGACTCAGCACGGTTCGAGTGTTCGAGTTGGGTGGCCGGGCAGAGTTTGTTTGAGTGGAGAGCGAGCGATGATGGTGGTGATGGCCGAGACGGGACCATTGTGGAACATTGTCGAGGCGGTGGGTCAGATCCTGTTGGCGATCCAGCAGATCGTGACGGCCATCGGATCGGTCGTGTTTACGTCTCCGGTCCTCCCGCTTTTGTTCTGGACTGGATTCTGGCTGTTTGCGGTCGATTGGACACGTTTGCGGCAGATCATGCTGGGGGGCGGCTGGATCGGTGTGTTGCTGATTGGCGTGGTGATGGTGATCGTCTGGCAGCAGATCTCGCCGTCCACGCGGACCGTGTTTGGTTTGACAGAGCTTTCGGGCTACATCGAGAAGCTCGTCTACGTGACGGCTTTGCTGAGCCTGATGTTTGTCTGCGGTGCGGTCCAGTTGACCGGCTGTTGCAGCCGTTGTCTTCCGGGAGTGTCGACCCCAACGGAATCGGAAGACCCGGGCGCGGTGTAACCGACCGGGTCAGAGGCAGTCGAGTTGTCCGAGCACTTGTTCCGAGAGTGTTCCGCCGGCTGTAAGACGGAAGCGTCTCGACGATTCCCCGGTGACTGTGATTTGGACATCGAGCCGGTCGATGGGCAAGCTGTCGGCGACGCGATCGGCCCATTCGATGAGTGCGATGCCCGAGTCTGTCGTCCATTCTTCGGAGCCGAGGTCGAGAAATTCGGTTACCGAATGCAGGCGGTAGGCGTCGGCGTGGTGGACCGTCAGGCGTGCTGCGTAGTGCTGCAGCAGGACGAATGTCGGGCTGCTGACGTCTCGAGGCGAACCGTCGAGTCCTTCGACGACGGCTCGCACGAGGCGTGTCTTTCCTGCACCGAGGTCACCATTGAGCCCGACGACGAGCCCGGGCTGGGCGGCTTGGCCGAGGGCGAGTCCCAGGCGATGGGTGTCGTGTTCCTGGGCGGCATCGAAAGTCATTGGTTGCATACAGGGCGTGCCGATGCCAGCAGGGTTGAGTGCGGCCGTGATGCGGGTATTGACGGGAGCAGACAGGATGCAGGTCTGCGGTCGGGAATGCAATCGCGGGAAGGGGAGGGCGGCGGCTTTGTTGCTGAGTGCCGGGTGATCTGACAGACTCGTCTTCGAAGGAGTTTCCGCACTCGTGCAGTTTGCATCTCGTATTTGGCAGACCCTCGCCGGCGATCGTCGGCTGATGATCTTTTCGATCGTCTGCGGATTGTGTTTCACGGCGTTGGGCATCATTCCGCCGCTGCTGGTTCGCCAGATGTTGTACTGGCTACGAGATCCGCGAGTGGCCGGGAGTTTCTGGGCTTTGGGTGGCCTGGTGGCGGTGGTGTACCTGCTGCGTGGTGTGGCACGATATCTGTACGGTCTGAGTTCTCATATTGCCGCCTATCGAGCGTTGCATCGATTGTCGTTGTCGGTCTACCGGCATCTGCAGAAGATGTCTCCGTCGTATTTGAATCGCCACCATTCGGGCAACCTGGTTGCTCGAACGATGGGTGACGTGGCTGCGATCGAGGATTACATATCGCACGGGATCCCCGAATCGATGTTGGCGATCGTGATCCCGGTGACGATGAGTGTGGTGCTGGTGTTGATCAACTGGCAATTGGCGTTGGTTGCCCTGGCCCCGTTGCCGGTGATGGCGGTGTTGGTTTACGTGATCGCGAGGCGGACTCGGAACAAGTGGCGAGGCGTTCGCAGTCGATTTGCCAAGGTGAGTGGTCGGATCCAGGACCACCTGGGTGGTTTGGCGGTGATCCAGTCGTTTGTTGCCGAGGCCTCGATGGCGCGTCGAGTGGAGTCCGAGAGCCAGGAGTACCGGGACCGGATCATTGAGGCGAATCGTTGGTCGTTGGTACCTGCGGGAGTGATCGAGGTGGCCAGCGGTGCGGGGTTGGTCTTGATTGTCTGGTCAGGTGGCTGGATGACGAGCGATGCGGGCGGGGGTTTTGGTCTGAAGGTGGATGTGGCCGATCTGGTCGTATTCCTGTTGTACTTGGGCCAGATTGTGCAGCCATTTCTCAGGTTGGCCAATTTGACTGACACGTTGCAGAAGGCATCGGCGAGTGCCGAGCGAGTCTTCGAGTTACTGGACACTCGGCCGGACATCGTCGATCGGCCGGGTGCGTCGGTTCCATCGAGTCCGGACTGGTCGATCAATTTCGAGTCGGTGTCGTTTGGGTACGGTGATGGGCAGTCGGTGCTGCAGGACGTATCGTTCCGAGTGCACGAGGGTGAAACGGTGGCGGTGGTGGGTGCGACGGGTGTGGGCAAGACTACAGCCTGCCATCTGTTGACTCGATTTTACGAGCCCGATGCTGGTGTGGTGAGACTGGGCGATGTCGACGTGTGTGACTTGCCGTTGTCGTGGTTGCGCGAGCATGTTGCGATGGTGTCTCAGGACGTGTTCCTGTTGTCCGGAACGATCCGTGACAACCTGTTGTTGGGTCGTGAGGGTGTGAGTGAGGAGCGGATCGAGGAGGTGGTTCGGGTATCGGGTTCGGACGAGTTTGTGGCGATGTTGCCCGAGGGTTTGGAGACACGTGTTGGCGAGCGTGGCATCCGGCTGTCTGGTGGCCAGAAGCAGCGAATTGCCTTGGCGCGGGCGTTGTTGAAGGACGCTCCGGTGTTGGTGCTGGACGAAGCGACGAGTGCGGTGGACGGTGCGACGGAGTCTCGTATCAAGCAGGCTTTGCGTGAGGCAACTCGGGGGCGGACGGTGTTGGTGGTGGCTCATCGGCTTTCGACCATCACATCGGCCGACCGGATCGTGGTCCTGGAGGGCGGCCGCGTGGTGCAGACGGGGACGTATGAAGAGTTGTCGTCGGTGGATGGTGCATTTACGCGACTGTGTCGTGTGCGTGAAGACTTGGTGTGGTAGATCCGTTTGCAAAGAAAGAGGTTGGGTGATGAGAATCGTCAGTGGTGGGATTCAGCACGAGACGAACACATTTGCGTTGGTGCCGACGACGTTGTCGGATTTCCAGCGTGACAGTGATTGCGGCGACGATTTGCTGGGCGGTGACACGTTGCGTGAGTTGTATTCGGGAACGGGGACGATTCACGGCGGTTACTTGGACGAATCGGCTGCACGAGGCATCGAGTTGGATCCGGTTCTCAGCGTGCACGCTCAGCCGGCCGGCCGCGTCGAGCAGTCGAGTTTTACCTGGATGCTGGACTTGTTGTTGTCGCGGATCGAGTCAGCGGCTCCATTTGATGGGGTGGTTTTGGACTTGCATGGTGCGATGGTCACCGATCTGGACGAGGACGCCGAGGGTGTGATTGTATCGGCCGTGCGAGATCTGGTTGGGCCGGGGATGCCGTTGGTTGTGACGTTGGATTTACATGCGAACATCACGAGTCGATTGGCGAGTGTACCGGACTGCCTGATCGGTTTTGACACGTATCCTCACGTGGACATGAACGAGCGTGGTCGCGAGGCGATCGTGTTGTTGGAGTCAATGATTCGAGGCGAGGTGCAGCCGGAGCAGGCATTTCGTCAGTTGCCATTGATGACGATGCCACCGATGCAGTGCACGTTGCGTGAACCGATGTGTGATCTGATCGAGCGGTTGCACGAATTGGAATCGCAGCCGGGCGTGTTGACGGCGACGATCGCGATGGGATTCCCGTTTGCTGACATCCGTGATGCGGGCGTGACCGTGTTGGTGACGACTGATGGGGACCGCGAGTTGGCCGAGTCGAGTGTGGACGAGTTGGCTGGTTGGGTGTGGGCATTGCGTGACGAGTTGCAGCCTTCGTTGACGACGATCGAGGAGGCGATGCGATATTCGGTGGAGGAGTCGACGGGGTTGGTGATCGTGGCCGACGGTTCGGACAATCCGGGCGGTGGTGCTCCGTGTGACGGAACGGTTGCCTTGTCGGCGATGCTCGCCGCTGATTTCCAGGGTGGTGTCGTGGGCGTGTTGTACGACCCGGAAACGGCTGCGAGGGCTCACGAATTGGGTGAAGGTGCCGAGGCCGAGTTTCGGATCGGAGGCAAGACGGATTCGTGTCATGGTGAGACGGTTGTGGTGTCGGCACGAGTCGGTTGTCTGAGTGACGGGCGGTTTGTGTTTGGTGGTCCGATGAAGCGAGGCTGTCCGGGCCAGTTGGGTCCGATGGCGGTGCTGGAAGTGGGTGGTGTCGAGGTGGTGGTGGCGAGTCGTCGGATGCAGTTGCTCGACACCGAGATGTTGCGGATTGTCGGTGTCGATCCATCGACCAAGCGGTTGTTGGTGGTCAAGAGTGCTGTGCATTTCCGTGCCGACGTGGGTCGGTGGGCCGAGACGATCTTTGATGCGGACACTCCGGGGATCCATCGGCCGGATTTCAGCGCCTTCGATTATCAGAACGTGCGTCGTCCGATCTACCCTTTGGATGTCGAGGTGGGTGAGCAGGACGTGTTCGGGCGGTCCGGCTGAATGCGTCGTTATTTGCCGTTGGTGTGCTTGGCCCTGTTGCACACGATTGTCGACACCAGCGCGTTGTTGGTGTCGCCATTGTGGGACCGCATCACTTTAGAGTGTGGCCTGATGGGGCTCGCGCTGGTTGCGGTGATGCTGGCTCATTCGACGCCCACATCGCTGTCTCAGGGCGTGTTCGGTTTTCTGCGAGAGCGCGGGGCTCTGCGTCCGCTGTTGTGGATCGGTCCGGTAGTGGCGGTGTTGTGTTTGACGTCGGCGGGTGGTGTTGCCGCCGAGGGTCGGGTGGGGTGGTTGTGTGTGTTATTTGTGGTAGGAGGCGTTTCGGTTGGTGCGTTTCATCCCGAGGCGGCTGTGCGAGCGGGCAGGATGTTGCCGGGGAACCGGACCCGTGGTCTGGCGATTTTCATGCTGGGCGGGTCACTGGGGTTGTCGTTGGGTCCGTTGTTGAGTGGCTGGGTGGTGGATCTTTGGGATCTGGAGGGGTTGTTGGTCCTGATGCCTTTTCTGTTGCTGCCGATCCCGTTGCTGTACTGGGGGACTCGGAGCCAGACGGTGGTCAGTGTGGCAGAACCGATTCAGTCGAGTGCGGCTGATGCGGATGCAGGTGGTCGGGCGTCGAGTTTGTCCGAGATGTTTGACGGTCGGATTGGACTGGCGTTGTGGTTGTTGTTTGTGTGTTCGTGTCGTCTGGTGCCAAACATGGGGATGAGCAAGGTGATGTCATTTGCCTTGTCGGACCGAGGTTTTGATGAGCGTTCGATTGGGATGGTTCAGTCCTTGTTCCTGGTTTCGGCGAGTGTGGGGATGATGGTGTTGGCGGCAGCGTTTCCGGCTGGTTGGGAGCGTCGATTCATGGTGATTTGTCCGTTGTTGGGTTTGCCGTTGCTGTCGGTCTGGGGTTGGGAGGGGTGTCCCGACTGGTTGTTGATCGTGGTGCTGGTGCCCACGGGTCTGGTGTTGTGGGGGACGACTCCGACGATGGTCTCGTACGCTCAGCAGATGTTCCCTCGAGGAGCCGGAGTTGCTTCGGCGATCACGATGGGATTGGCGTGGGGTGGTGGCGGTTTGATCGAGGCTCCGTTCACGACATATTTCCATGACATCGATCGTCCTCAGCTTGCGGTGTGGGCGTTTCTGCCATTTGTGGCGGTTGCGGGATTGGCGGCGATGCGACTGCCTGAGCCGAATTTCAAAAAACCGGAAACAGGTTCTTGACAATTGGAACTTCGACGGTAGCATCGTGCCCGTTGTCATTGGCAAGGACGCGAGTGACGTGCGACGGCAGGACGCCGTCGAGAACTCAGGAGCAATGGAATGCCAGCTTTTTTTAGCCCAACGGCTGCTGCCGTTGATGTGCGACGATTCCGATATGGCGTCGTGGTCTGTTTTGAGCTGGCCAAACCGAGCAGTTAACGCCCGATCCAGGACGGGTCGGGTGCGGAAGAAGGCTGGCCGGCGAGGTACGTCGGTTGGTGACGATTGGCAGTGCACAAGGATGTGCACGGTGACAGGAAGGACCCTGATTGATGAGTGGAAGACCTTGGATCGGAATCAACGGTGATTTTCGAGCGGCGAAGCAGGACGCGGGGGCACTGAGCTGGTTCAACACTGGCTATTACGACAGTGTTGCGGCGAGTGGTGGTTTACCGGTTTTGATTCCGCCATTGGCCGAAGACGACGACCTGAAGCAGTTGCTGAAGAAGTTGGACGGCCTGGTGCTGTCTGGATGTAGTTTCGACCTGGACCCTGGCCGTCTGGGCCTGCATTCTCATCCCACATCGCGTCCGATGCCTCAGCGACGCGAGGACTTCGACCGTCGACTGTGCCAGAAGGCCGTCGACATGCGGATGCCGATTCTGGCGATCGGATCGGGGATGCAGGTGTTGAACGTCGTCTGCGGCGGCAGCCTGTACGCTCATGTTACAGAAGACGTCCCGAAGTCGATCCTGCATCGTGACCCGGTCGAGTCGACCTTGCGTCACGTGTTGGAGATCGAGGAGGGGACTCGTGTGGACGCGATCTACGGTCCGGGCGAGATCCGGGTCAACAGCCAGCACCACATGTCGATCGCCGAGCCGGCTGATGGTTTCATCGTTTCGGCTCGGACACCTGACGGGGTGGTCGAGGCGATCGAAGCGGACGACGAGCGCTGGTTCTGCCTGGGCGTGCAGTGGCATCCCGAGAACACGACGTCGAGTGCGTTGGACATGCAGATATTCGAGTCGCTGCTGGACGCTGCCGCGGGCACACCGGCTGTGATTCCCTTCAGAAAGAAGGCCGCCTAGGCCACCGAGTGCAGCCGAACGACTCGGACGAGTTCGTCTCACGTTTCGCCGTTGTCGAAACGTTTGGCGTGCCGTCCGGTGTCGTCGTTCGACAACCTGCCCACACCCGCGGCGACCCGTTATGCTTGGGTCTTCCGAGACGCTCGTCGAGTTGCGATGTTGTCTACTTGGCGGGTTGCAGTCAGTCGAGCGGGTGTGTTGGTGTCATTGATCGTACAAAAAGTCGGCGGAAGCAGTTTAGCCAGTGCGGTTCAGATTCGCATCGCTGCCCGCCGTGCGATTGCGACTCAGGCCGAAGGCCACCAGGTGGTGATGGTGGTTAGTGCGCGGGGCAAGAAGACGGACGAATTGGTGGGTCTGGCGGCCGAGATCACCGACAGTCCATCGGCACGCGAGATGGACATGCTGTTGTCGACTGGCGAGCAGGAGTCGGTGGCGTTGATGGCGATGGCGGTGGTGGCGGAGGGGGCCGAGGCGATCAGTTTGACGGGTGGTCAGATTGGAATCCACACCGATTCGTCGCACACGCGTGCGCGGATCATCGACATTTCGACTCGACGGATGCGAGAGGCGTTGCAGGCTGGGCGGATCGTGATCGCGGCGGGGTTCCAGGGGATTGATGAGGACTTGAATATCACGACATTGGGTCGAGGCGGCAGCGACACGACGGCGACGGCATTGGCGGCGGTGTTGCAGGCTGACGAGTGCCAGATCTACACGGATGTGGATGGCGTATTGTCTACGGATCCTCGAATTGTCGAATCGGCCCGGCTATTGCGTCGGATTTCCTACGACGAGATGCTCGAGTTGGCGAGTTTGGGAGCGGGAGTGATGCATTCTCGTTCGATCGAGTTTGCCAAGAAGTACCGCGTACCGGTGCGTGTGATGTCGTCGGGATCTCCTGGTCTGGGGACACTGATTGCGGCGGTGGACGAATCGAGCGACTTTTCGGCTCGGCGTGTGACCGGAGTGGCGGTGGTTCGCGAGGAGGTGCGGATCGGGTTGTCGGGAGTTCCGGATCGTCCGGGCGTGATGGGTGAGGTCTTCGGGAAGTTGGCGGAGGTGTCTTTGCCGGTGGACATGATTGTTCAGGACGTCGGCCAGGCTGGTATGGCGGAGGTGTCGTTCACAGTGCCGGAGCCAAACCTGGACGAGGCGTTGGCGGCGGCGAGGTCGGCGGTGGCGGAACTGGGCCAGGGGACGGTGGAACAAGGTGTCCATCTCAGTAAGGTGTCGTCGGTCGGTCGCGGCATGCGGTCTCATACTGGCGTGGCGGCTCACATGTTTCGAATGCTGGGTGCTGCCGACATCAACCTGAACATGATCAGCACCAGCGAGATCAAGATTTCGGTGTTGGTGGATCGTGACAAATGCGAGGCGGCGGTGGAGGCCGTTCATTCGGGTTTTGGGCTGGATCGGGACGAGGCGGAGGAGCCGGCGGTGGGGATCGAGTTGCCGGATTCGGAGTGTCGGGTGGGTCGTGCCGAACAGGCGGAGCGTGAGGAGTTGGAGCGGGACGTTGTGGATCGATTGGCGAGCATGGAGGACATTGTCGTCAGTGAGGTGCAGTTGGACGACGAACAGTCTCGGATCACGGTTCGCGGTCTCCCCAATTCTTCGGGTGTGGCGGCGGAACTGTTTTCGGCGGTCGCCGAGGGTGGCATTCTGGTCGACATGATCGTGCAGAACGAGTCTGGGGTTTCGGAGGCAGGAGCGAGGCTGTCGTTCACGATTCCTCGGCGTGATCTGGATCCGGCGTTGTTACTGGTTCGCGAAGTGGCCGAGGGTTGGGATGGAGTTGCGATCAGTTTCGAGCGAGATATTGCGTTGTTGTCGGTGGTGGGGATTGGGTTGCTAAGTCACACGGGTGTGGGCGAGCGTATGTTTGGCGCGTTGGCCAAGTCGGGGATCAACATCCAGATGATCAACACCAGCGAAATTCGGATCAGCGTGGTTTTGGATCTATCGGACGGCGTGTCCGGCCATGCCTGCCTGTCGACGGTCTTCGGACTCTAGTCCCACCACCACGAGGTTTTGGTGGGATGTGGCTTGGCTTGAATTCGCCGGATTCGTTCGGCGAGTTGTTGGTCGAGAGTACCGAAGGACCGGAGTTGAACTGGTGGCGGTTGGAGAGCGATTCCGCCGCTGACGCTGAGGATCCAGTTTCGTCCTTGCGCTTTGCGAACTGCAGCGAGTGAAGGAACTCGTCGCGGCGCGAGGGTGGTTTGGGTGCGGTATCGAATGGGGTCGACCAGGACCTGGCTGCTCCATCGAGTTGTGGAGTCGGCCAGTGGCGCATTGACGGCGATCTCGGCAGCGACGGTCAGTCGGATCAGGTTTTCGAGTTCACCGAAGACGGGGATGTGTTTGACGAGTTGTGGGAAGTAACGGGTGAGGTTGGCTGCCATGCGGCGTGCGGAAGATGCCGCCTTCGGTTTGAAATTGGATGCAGAGGGATCCTGAGGTGTCCCGGCTGCGGCGGTTCGGACTTCGAGCCCCGAGCCGGAGAGGTGCCAGCTTTGGCCGTCGGGCGAGCGAGAGATGCCTTCGTGGGTGGCGACGAACCAGAAGCGATGCTGTCGTTTGACGGCTTGTTTTCCGGATCGAGCGAGGAGGTCCATGTAGTTGAGAAGACCTCGGACCGGCGGGCGGTCAAAGCCCATTGCGACTCGTTTGAGTCGATAATCGGCGGCTACCAGTTTGCAGGCAAAGCGGCTGTTGGCCGGAATCCCGAAGATTCTAACATCCTGGTGTCCCATGGCCGCCTGCATGTCGGAGACGAGTTTCGGGACACGGTTCGGGTTGATCGCTCCGGAGAGGGACTTGAGGTAGCGTTTGTAGTTCTTGATCCCATTGGTGGTGGGGTCGATCGAGCATCCGATGAAGGATTCGGTTGGGGATTGGTTGGCGGCGAAGCGGAGTGCGTGGGCGAGGTCATCGAGTTCAAGTACGGGTCGGTGGCTGAGCGGGTCGACGACTTCTCCGGTTGGGAGCCGTATCCAGCCGGCGGCGGGTCCGATCATCAGCACGTCGGAGCGGTCGGGCAGTAGCACAACATCGTCGACGCGTTGCAGGCCTGCGAGGAAGCGGACATCGGGTGGTATTGGGCGGCCGGCGTCGATGTGTTCGGCGATAGTTCGTTCGAGACGTTTGAGAGAGATTGTGCGTGTGCCGTGACGCCGGGCGACAGGTTGGGGTGTTGCTGGGACGCTGTCCAAGATGCGGGCCTGCTGCAGCAGGCCTTGGGCGTCGATGCGGATGCCACCGACTTGTGCCGGCAGCGTGGCTGGTCCGAGTGCACAGGCGGTCAGGGCCAGACACAGACACGTTGACTGGGTGGTGTGGTTGTGGCGAGTCATCTGTGTTGAGTGTACCCAATCGATGTGCGGTGGAGCACGGTGGGTTTACGCAGATGGCGACTTACGGGTTGTGGTGTCGTCGTCCGGGCTGCCCAGGCACTCGTGCAGCAATGCTGGTAAGTCGGAGCTGAACCGGCCTCGGGACACGACCAGTTCGCAGCCGGCTTGTCGAGCGGATTCGAGGCGTTGGTGGTGAACGTGCGGGCCGAAGGCTAGGACCTTGGGGGGATTGGTTTCTGGCAGTTGCAGCAATAATTGCGTGATGTCGAGGTTTGGGGTTTCCAGGTCGACGATCAAGAGTCGTGGTGAGTCGGTACGTAGGAGATCGATGGCGGTGGTGGAAGATGCGGTTTCGCGGACTGACCAGCCGGCGGCTTGGGCCTGTCCGGTGACACGTGGAGAAAACATCAGGTCATCGGAGAGGAAGACGATATCGAAAGTCATTGTGATTCTGATACCAGAGGGCACGATCGGGACGGAGCGGGGCGAAGGGGAGCGTGTTACAGGCGAGTTGTTGGGGGATGGTTCAGGCGGCGGAGCTGATCCAGTAGGTGACCTTGGGGATCACCTTGGCGAAGGCGGTGTAGCCGGCCATGACGAGCAGCAGCCCGAATCCTAACCAGGCAACGACGTTGGTGGCGGTGCTGTTGGTATCGGCACCCATGATGGACTTGTTGTTGGTGAGCCAGATGAGCGCCCAGGCGGTGAGTGGCGCGGCGATCACGGTGACAGCTTGTGCGGCCACGACGGCGGGCACGGGATCGAACCCGGCCTGGATGACAAACAGGGCGACTCCCATTCCGATCACGAGGACGGCGATGGTGAGGGCACGTGTTGCGGGTTGGTCGGGGCGGCTGCCAAGTCCGAGTCCATCAGCGAGAATGAAGCCACCGATCATCGAGTTGACAAGGAACGACGAGTAGGCGGCGGCGAAGAGCCCTATGCAGAACAGAGGTCGGCCCCAGACTCCGAATAGCGGAGCGAGTTGTGATGAGACTTCAGTGTAGTTGAGGAGCGATTGGCCGCGGAGCACAGCGGCTGCGGTGCACATGATCATCAATGTGATCAGAGCCATCAGGATCGAACCGATCCGAGCGTCTCGCATGCCCAGGGCAACGTCGTCGCGTGTCCAACCTTTTTGCTGGACGAGATAGGCCTGGTAGAAGGCGGCGGTGATGACGAATGTCGTGCCGACGAGTCCGAGGAGCGAGAAATCGAGCAGGGAGGCTGGGGCCGCATCGGCAACGGGTTCGGCGACCGGTGTCTGGTTGGCGAGTGCGAAGACCAGGTTGAGTGCGAAGCTGATGAGCATCAGGCCGACGAAGCACATCATCAGTCGTTCGAGTGCCCGGTAGAGGTTCTTGAAGGCGAGCAGGAATGCGATGGCCAGGGCGTTGAAGGCGACAACGGAGTAGTCGAACCACGGAAGCAGTGATTCGCGGGTTTCGGCAGAGAGCAGATCTCGCGAGAGTTCCTTGACGGCGGCGTCGACTCCGAGGTTATTGCCAAACTGAAACGAGGCGGAGATGAAGAAGGTGCCGATTCCGATCAGCACCGCAAGCGGCCGTCCGAAGCGGGATCGCAAGAGTTCGGCTGGCGACTGAGTCGCGACAGCTCCGAGTCTTGCCCCCAATTGCATGAAGGTCATCATGAAAACGACTGCGACCAGCACGACCCAAGTCAGAGCGAAACCGTGCGTGGCACCGACCTGGGTGCTGGTGGTGATACTGCCCGGGCCAATGACAACGCAGGCGGTGATCAGGCCGGGTCCCAGTCGGTGGTACCACTTGATTGGGACTGCTGTGAGTTGGTTCATGAGCTGCCAGGCCAGGTGTTTGAGTGTGGGGAAACTGTATTAGTCACCGAACTGGCCGAGGAAATCGCCCAGATCTTCATCGGTGGATTGTTCGGAATCAGGATCCGAATCCGGATCCTTGAAATCGAGCGAGAATGAATCGTCGTCGTCAAAAACGGATTCGCTGTCGGCTGGGTCTGGGCTGTCTGTCAGATCAGCAGGCGATTGGTCGCTGGTGTCAGAGGCTGCGGCGACGTCACCGTCATAGTGTTCGTTGCTGGCGATGCCGCCCTGGTTTTCATTCTCGGAGGTGTCGTCGACGAGACCGGGCGGATCTTCGCCGGGCTCCTCCATCAGGTCGTCGTCGTTGAGATCGGCCGTTGATTGGGCGGCGGGTCGTCGCCGAAAAAATCCAAATAGTGACCGCGACTTGAGCGGCCGTTCGGGTTCCGTTTCGGGTTCAGTTTCGGGTTCCGTTTCGGGTTCAGTTTCGGGTTCAGTTTCGGGTTCAGTTTCGGGTTCAGTTTCGAGTTCAGTTTCGAATTCAGTTTCGAATTCAGTTTCGAATTCAGTTTCGGGAGTCTCAGTCGGTTCCTGTTCGGCGTCATCGACACTGGTTTGACTGAGTTTCAGATCGACGACAGAATCCTCAGGCGAATCGGGTGACAGTTCTTCGTCGAGTGCGTTACTGTCCGGTTTGTCTTCGAGTTGGAATTCTGCGGTGTCGCCGAGGTCTATGGATTGGAAATTACTGTCGTCGCTTAATGTGTTGTCGTCGGCGATGTGAATGACGAACGAGACGGGGCCTACGGTGACGGTTTCGCCATCGGCGAGCAGGATGTCTTTACCGGTAGGGATGGTGTGATCGTCGATTTGTGTGCCATTGGAGCTGCCGAGGTCTCGCACGAGCAGTTGCTCGCCTTCGAGGGTGAACTGGCAGTGTTGCCGGCTGACATCGGCGAGTGGGATCCTGAGTTCACAATCCTTTCCTCGGCCGACGACCGTATTGCGGCGCAGGCGCACATTTCGAACTCGGGATTTGTCGTGGACCACTTCGAGCCGGACGTCCATGATTTCTGTCGGCGAGGCGGAAAGGGGCGGGCGGTTCACTCGCTGTGAACTCGCGTCAGATCTCCTGATGATAGCGATTCGCACGACAGATGCACAAACCGGGCGTTTGCTGCGTCGGATTGCCGTGGGACATCAGGCGGCGGCTGAGCCATCCCTGGGGTCTTCGGGGAAGAGTCGTTCTTCGCCTCGGACGATGGCGTCAGTCAAGCGGTAGACACCGCCTTGGTTCTGTTCAGGAAGATCAAAAAGGATCTCGAACATGGCGGCTTCGATGACACTTCGAAGGCCGCGCGCTCCGATGTCTTTGGTCAATGCGATGCGAGCGATTTCCTCGAGTGCGTCGGGCGTGAACTCGAGCTGGGCGTCTTCCATCGCGAAGAATTTCTGGTATTGGCGGACCAGGGAATTCTTGGGTTCGGTCATGATGCGAACGAGCTCGTCCTGTCCGAGCGGCAACAGGCTGCTGAGTACGGGGAGTCGGCCAACGAGTTCGGGGATGAGTCCGAATTCGAGCACGTCATCGACGGTGACATCAGAGAGGAGTTCTCGCTGTTGCCGTTCGATGGTTTCGGTATCAACGGTCTTGCCGAAGCCGATCATTCGACGGCCTTTTCGCTTGGCGATAATATCGTCGAGTCCGACGAATGTGCCGCCACAGATGAACAAGATGTTTGTCGTATCAATTTGAATGTACTGTTGCTCGGGGTGTTTGCGTCCACCCTGTGGCGGGACATTGGCAACGGTACCTTCGAGCATCTTGAGAAGTGCCTGTTGGACCCCTTCGCCGGAGACATCACGGGTGATGGAGACATTGCTGCTGGTCTTGCCAATCTTGTCGATTTCGTCGATGAAAAGAATCCCACGCTGGGCGGCTTCTATATCGAAATCGGCGGCGTGGAGGAGTTTGAGCAGCAGGTTTTCGACATCTTCACCGACGTAGCCGGCTTCGGTGAGTGTGGTGGCGTCACCGATGGCGAAAGGAACCTGGAGGAAGCGGGCGAGTGTGCGGGCGAGCAGGGTTTTTCCGCAGCCGGTTGGCCCGATCATCATAATGTTGGACTTCTCGAGTTCGACTTCCCCGTCGGACTCTTCGAAGTGCATCAGCCGCTTGTAGTGGTTGTGGACGGCGACGGCGAGTGTTTTCTTGGAGTGTTCCTGTCCGATGACGTAACCGTCGAGGTGATTGACAATTTCTCGGGGTGTGGGGACGTCGGTAAAGAGTTGTGTCGAGTCTCCTCGGCGTCGATTCTCTTGTTCGAGGATCGACTGACACAACTCGATGCATTCGCCGCAGACATAGACATCGTCGGGCCCTTCAACAAGCGGACCGACCTCGCGGTAACTCTTTCGGCAGAAGGAACAGCTGGCGTTCTTTTTGCCACCCGAGCTGCTTTTAGTCGGAGTGAAGTCTGATCCCGAGGGCATGAGAGTCTCGTGATGTTTGAGGCAGTTACGGGGTGGCAGGCCGTTGCGAAACGCGGTCGCTCAAGGTTCTTTCTGATCGTTGCCTTCGGTTTTGATGGCGAGATCGCGGGTCGAAAGAACCTGATTTTTGATGGATCGGAATTCTGAGTCGCTGAGGTTACCCTGACGCCGCATTTCTTTGTACATAAGTAACATTTGTTCCGGTTCGTTGGGATTCTCGGATTCGTTTTTCAGGAATCGGTTACGAATCGAGGATCCAGCCAGCAGAAGCAGAGCCAGGATGCCGAGAAGCACGGCGATTGTCGGGACGAATTGCGAGCGTGACAGGATGTCTCGAAAGCTGTTGGCGGCGAACATCGGAGTTCCCTGTGGCGGTCGAATGGTGACCCCGTGGTGTGAAATGGGGGACCGGCGATTGGCGATGTGGCTTTCGGCTCATTATCTCGAATGGTGAGTAGTGGGCAAGGCGTGGGCAGTGTTGGTGTGGTGTGGGGTGTGAGGTGTGGGGTGTGAGGTTGCGGCGTTGTTGCGGCGTTGTGCGAGTCGTTCTAGAATCGCTTGGAACGAGAGTACCGAGACCGGGAGCGGGGGCAGGACGTTGGAATTCCATGAACGATTGCAGCGGGCTGTGGAACGTGGCCAGCAGGCACGGGACACTCGCAGCCGCCAGGTAGCGGATCGGGCATTGTCGGAGGAGGAGACGCGGACGTTGCATTCGGAGTACCGACTGGAACTTTCGGACCACATCGGCACGTGCCTGGGCCAGCTGGTCGACCAGTTCCCTGGCTTCCAGCTGGAATCGATTGTCGGCGAAGAGGGTTGGGGAGCGGTTGTGAGCCGGGACGACATTGCCTTGGCCCAAGGGGGCAAGTCGACGAATTTGTACAGTCGGATGCAGATGTTGATTCGTCCATTTTCTGAGGGTCGGATTGTCGAGTTGGTGGTGAAGGCGACGATCCGCAATCGCGAGGTTTTCAACCGGGCGCGGTACCAGATGTTGGGGCAGGTGGATCTCGAGAGTTTTGCGGAAAACGTCGACTTGTGGGTTTTGGAGTACGCCGAGTTGTATTCGGCGGCGGTTTGAGGTGAACGGATGAGCCGGGAAGTAGATTTACAGCGTGTCCTGGACGGCGGCGTTGTGGCGATTTTGCGCGCAGATTCGGGCGAGCAGTTGGTGCGTGTGGCCGAGGCGTTGTACGAAGGTGGAATCGATGTGATCGAGGTGACCTTCACAGTGCCCGGTGTATTGGGGATTCTCTCGGCCGTGCGTGACTCGTTGGGCGACAAGATTCTGCTGGGTGCCGGGACGGTATTGGATGCCGAGAGTGCCCGAGCGGCGATGTTGGCCGGTGCCGAGTTCATAGTCTGTCCGACGGTGAATTTGGACGTGATCCGCATGTGTCGTCGTTACGACAAGCTGGTGATGCCTGGTGCATTGACACCGACCGAGGTGTTGACGGCGTGGGAGGCGGGTGCGGACATCGTGAAGGTGTTCCCTGCCGACGTGGGCGGTCCCGGTTACCTGAAGGCGTTGCACGGACCATTGCCTCAGGTCAAGCTGTTGCCCACCGGTGGCGTGGATCTCGAGACGCTGGGCGGCTTCTTTGCTGCTGGGGCCTGTGCGGTGGGCCTGGGCAGTGCGCTGGTGGAGCGGCAGGCGGTAGCCGACGGGGACATGGACCGGATTCGGGATCTGGCTCGGGCCTACGTGGCGGCAGTCGCTTCGGCGCGGTGACTGCTAGTTGCTGTCGCCTTCGGAGTGTTCGTTGTCGGAGTCATCGGAGTCATCGGAGTCATCGGAGTCGAGGTCGAACTTGGGCGCGGTGAATTTTGGTGCCGTGACATTTTCGAGATCATCTTCGGGCATGGGTCGTTCGGCGGTCG
>Ga0115002_10001473_pt1 | contig 32426 bp, 29 predicted proteins | sample ArcticOcean_MG_C_8_FD_89576 | JGI IMG/M metagenome (GOLD analysis project Ga0115002, IMG submission 89576) | Marine microbial communities from western Arctic Ocean - ArcticOcean_MG_CB11_86 | ecosystem: Environmental > Aquatic > Marine > Oceanic | place: Arctic Ocean: Canada Basin | collected... | reverse complement strand
GATGAGAAGGTCCGCGTCAACGTCGCTGGACGCGTGGGCAGTGAGCGTAACAACGGGTGTCTGATGAACGGTCAGCATGCATGAGGCCTGTCCGCGATCCGGAGGCGGCTTGTGGGGCCGCAGGATACGAGCGTAGAATCGTACTGTTCAGGGCCAACGTATGAGAATTTCACTTCGCGCGTGTTGCGCACTCGCTCTCGCACTCGCTGTGCTGCTGCCGCCACATACGGCTCAGGGACAGGAGGCCGAAGCGAGCAAGCCCAGTCTATCATTGCGTGCCACACCGGCCTCTGGCTTCACGCCGCTGCGTGTCCGAATCGTGGCGACGCTCCTGGATGGTAGCGACGACTACCGGGAGTATTACTGCGCGTCGGTCGAATGGGACTGGGACGACGGCACCGTGTCGGAGAGTTCGATCGACTGCGACCCTTACGAGGCTGGCACGAGTGAGATCCGGCGTCGCTTCTCGGCCGAGCATATCTTTCGCGAAGAGGGCCGGCACAACGTAACCTTCCGTCTGAAGCAGAGGGACGACGTGGTCGCGTTCGACAACGTCGACGTCCAGGTTCGCCCCGGCATCGGCGATCGATTTGGCCGCTGACGCCACCGTCCCCGTAGGCGTGGCGATGGCAGCGCTTCGAGCGCGCCTGATGCATGGAGCCTGACAACCTCGATGCAGTATCAGTGTCATCGAGCAAGGGGGCCTCGGCGCTCTTCGGTTTCGTCAAGCGAAAAAAAACTGATGCCCGCGTTTCGATGGCTCTTTGAGTACAGCCGAAACAACTTCGAGCGCCAGCGACATACGAACCTCGTCCTCTTCGCCTGCGTCCAGGAACTGGCGGTTGAGTCGGCACAGATACGCCGCGACGTGCGTCGAACGTCGTCCTCCGCGGAGGCCGATCGCTCCAGATTCCACCCGACACTCGCGGCCGAGCCGTGAAGCTCGCGTTCGTGGTCCAGCGCTACGGCGCCGACATCGCCGGCGGTTCCGAAGGCCATTGCCGCGAGCTCGCCGAGCGGCTGTCCTCGCGCCACGCCATCACCGTCCTGACCACCTGCGCGATCGACTACGTCACCTGGGAGAACGCGCTCCCCGCCGGACAATCGGCCGAAAATGGAGTAGAGGTGCTCCGCTTTCCGGTCGCGCATCCAAGACGGGTGCAGGCGTTCCGATGTCAGCCACGAGGTCTTCGACAGCCCGGCCCCTGAGGAACGACAAGTTGAATGGTTCCGGGAGAACGGCCCGACCACGCCAGGGCTACTCGACCATCTGCGCGCCCACGGACACGAGTTCGAGTTCGTGCTGTTCTGGACGTTCCGGTACTACCACACGTATTTCGGCCTCCCGCTGGTCGAGGAGCGCGCGATCCTCGTGCCGACAGCGGAAGAGGACGCCGCCATCGACCTCTCTGTCCTTGGGGAGTTTTTCGACAGGCCCGCCGGGTACCTGTTCATGACACCCGAGGAGCGGGAACTGGTCTCCAGACGCGCGCATCATCCCCTTCGACCGTCGACGGTCATCGGCATCGGCCTTGAGCCAGTCCCGACCGGGGACACGCTGCGGACGCCGATCGATCGCCTCGATATTCCGTCCACCTATCTGCTCTACCTCGGTCGTGTCGATCGCAACAAGGGTTGTGACGTGCTGCTGGACAGCTTTCAGGAGTACGCAGCCACCCATGCAGATGTGACGCTCGTGCTCGCGGGGCCCTCGAAGATGCAAATCCCCGAACATCCGCAGATCCGCGCACTCGGCTACGTCTCAGACGAGGTGCGCTCGGCACTGCTGGCCCACGCCACGGCACTCGTCGTGCCGTCCCCGTACGAGAGCCTCAGCATCGTCCTGCTCGAGGCGTGGAACTACGGCGTGCCTGCGCTCGTGAACGGTCGTTGCAAAGTGCTCGCCGGTCAGGTTCAGAGAGCCAACGGCGGACTGTATTACATGTCTCCTTCCGAATTTGACGAGGCGGCGGACTATCTCCTGACGCAACAGGCCGAACGAGACGCACTCGGACGCCAGGGCCTGGCGTACGTCGAGCGCGAGTATCGTTGGCCCACGGTGCTCGCGCGCGTCGAGGACCTCATGCAGCAGGTCTCCCTGGCCCGTGACCGCTCCAGCTAGCAGGCCGTGGGTGGCTCTCCGCCCAGCGCCACGTCCTCGAACTCTCCGTTGACCAGCCGATAGGCACGCACCGCCAGCGTCGCCGAGCCGTCGACCGGCCCGGCGATCACGTAGAGAAAGTCCGCCAACGCGTCGCGCCGATCTGTCGAGGACGGCACCGGGGCACTACGAGGATGCGAGTGATACACGCCGATGATCTCGGCGCTCTGGGAGCCCCGCGAAGGTGCATCTCGGCAGCGCCTGATCAGCGAGAAGTGGTCTGCGGGCGACACCTGATAGAGGCGGTGAGGCTCTGCAGCGACGTTGCCGGTCGCGACAGCTTCCTGCACTTCAAGCGCTGTCCCGACGAGCAGGCCACAGCACTCACGGGGACTCTCACGCCGGGCATGGGCAGCAATCGCCGCAACCACCTCGCGTCGAACATGCACACGGTCAGTGTACGATTCCAGCATGTCCGCGCATCACTTTGAATTCGGCGGCGAGATCGCCTGGCGCCCGACGCCAGAGGACCGCGACCGCAGCCGACTGGCAGCCTTCATCGCCCGTCATGGCTTCGACGACTACGACGCGCTCCTGCGCCGGTCGGTCGAGGACCCTGCATGGTTCTGGACCGCCGTGCTCGACGACCTCGGCATCGAATTCTACGAGCCGTACAGCGAGATACTCGACACGTCCTCTGGCATCGCGTGGAGCCGATGGTGTGTTGGCGGCAGCCTGAACATCGTCCATAACTGCGTGGACAAATGGATCGGCACCCCGACGGAGCACAAGGACATACTGCGATGGGAGGGTGAAGAGGGCACCACGCGCACGCTCACCTACGGTGAACTCTTCCGAGACGTCAATCGCGCGGCGAACGCGATGCGCGAACTTGGCGTCACAAAGGGCGACCGGGTGGGCCTGTTCATGCCCATGTGCCCCGAGTTGGTGGTGGCCTTTTTCGCGGCGATCAAGCTTGGGGCCGTCGTGCTCCCGCTCTTCTCCGGGTACGGCGTCGACGCCGTGTCCTCCCGACTCGTTGACGCGGAGGCCGTGCTGCTGGTAACGGCTGATGGCTTCTGGCGTCGGGGCAAGGCGGTCGCGATGAAACCGGTGGCCGATCAGGCGGCCGCAGCCGCGCCATCCGTGCGTCATCTCCTGGTCATCTCCCGCATCGGTGCGGACGTGCCGTGGACCTCGCCCCGCGATCACCGGTGGGAGGCACTGGTCCCCAGGCAAAGCGACGTGTGCCCCACCGTCCGGACCGACGCCGAAGATCCGCTCATGCTGATCTATACGTCCGGAACCACCGGCCGCCCAAAGGGAACGGTGCACAGCCACTGTGGGTTTGCGGTCAAAGCCGCGCAGGACATGGCCCACTGTTTCGACGTTCGCGATACCGACACGATGTACTGGGTGACCGACATCGGCTGGATGATGGCTCCGTGGGAACTGTTCGGCATGACGGTGCTCGGCGGCACAGCCGTCATCTACGACGGCGCGCTCGATCACCCGGGACCGAATCGGCTGTGGAGCATCGTCGAGCGCCACCGCGTGACCGTGCTCGGCGTCTCACCCACGCTCATACGCGCGCTGATGCAGCACGGCGAGGAACCGGTGCGCCGCCACGACCTTTCGTCGCTGCGCATCCTGGGATCGACGGGTGAGCCATGGAATCCCGAGTCCTGGCGCTGGTTCTTCGAAACGGCTGGCGGCGCGCGCCTGCCCATCATCAACTACTGCGGCGGTACTGAGACCTCCGGCGGACTCCTCGCTGGCAACGTTCTGACACCAATGAAGCCGTGTTCCTTCGCCGGGCCACCGCCCGGAATCTCCGCGGATGTCGTGGACAGCGAGGGCCGCTCGGTTCGCAATCAGGTTGGAGAACTCGTCGTCCGCGTGCCCTGGATTGGCATGACGCGCGGATTCTGGAAGGACCCTGATCGCTACGAGGAGACCTACTGGTCGACCCTGCCTGGGGTCTGGGTCCATGGCGACTTCGCCGCAATCGACAACGACGGCCTCTGGTACATCCTCGGGCGCTCAGACGACACGATAAAGGTTGCCGGCAAGCGTCTCGGGCCTGCTGAGGTCGAGTCGGTCCTGGTTGAACACGCCGCTGTGGCCGAATCGGCAGCAATCGGCATACCCGATTCCGCGAAGGGCCAAGCGCTCGTCTGCTTCTGCGTACTGCGCTCCGGCCACTCGGCAAGCGACGAACTCTCGGAGGAGCTCAAGGCATTTGTAGCCACGCGCCTCGGAAAGCCGCTCCGACCACAGGCGGTGGAGTTCGTCGGCGATCTTCCAAAAACGCGCAACGCGAAGGTGATGCGACGCGTCATCCGATCGGCGTACCTTGGTGAGGCCCCGGGCGACCTGTCGTCGCTGGAGAACCCGTCCGCCGTTGAGGACGTTAGGAAGGTACGTCGTTAGTCGCTAGAATTCTTCCCATGACCTTCCGGGGGGCATCCGACGCCTCCCATGAGGGAGGTCGACACAGTGAGCACGGTTGTTGAATTCGGGGCGCCCACCGGCCGCACCTCAGGCTGCCGGCCGCCCCTCAGAAAGGGTGAATCCGATGCGCGTCGTCGCAGCCTCAGCACTCACGGCGTTTCTCGTCACAGTTTCTGCTGCCTGTGGTGGCGGCGGACCGGAGGCGGGCCGTACTGGTGCCACGCCGACCACGAGCGGCACACCACGCGCCGATGTCGCGATGGACAAAGAGGCCTATCCGGTGTTCCCCGACGCGGACGCCGGCGCCGACCCGGACGTGTCGGCGGAGGACGGCGGAGCCGGGTTCACCGGTGAAGGCTGGGAGACCAACACCGACTTCGACCTCATCGGCGACCCCAGGGCGATCAAAGGCGGCAGCATCAGCCACGACACCACGGATTTTCCCGGTACGCTCAGGGTGTACGGACCCGACACCACCACCTTTAACCAGTTCGTCCACGATCTCGTGTTCGAACACTTGCTTGTCACGCATCCGACGACGCAGGAGTTTATTCCGGCGCTGGCCACACATTGGCAGGTCTCCGACGATCAAAGCCTGTACAGGTTCAGGCTCAACCCGAACGCTCGCTTCTCCGACGGCGCGCCTGTCACGGCCGAGGATGTCGTCGCGTCGTGGGATCTGGTCATGGACCCGAACACGCAGGAGCCCAACCTCAGCAGCATCTTCGAGCGGTACGAACGTCCTGTCGCGGAAAGTCATTACATCGTCTCGATTCGGTCGAAGGATCCAAGCTGGCGCAACCTCGGCGACCTCACGATGCTCTGGATCATGCCGGCGCAGTTCATCCGCACGCTCGAAGAAGGCACCTACCTGCGCGACTACAACTTCGCGCTGATGCCGGGATCAGGCCCGTACACCGTGGGCGAGGAAGACATCGATCGCGGCAACCGCATCACGGTCAGACGCCGAACGGACCACTGGGCAGAAGGGCACCGCGTCAACGTCGGTCTCTACAATTTCGACGAGATCACCGAGATTGTCGTGCGAGACCGCAACCTGGCCTTTGAAATGGCGAAGCGTGGCGACCTGGATTTCTATGTGGTCAGCCGGGCTCAGATGTGGGTCCAGGAGCTCGAATTCGAACAGATCCAAATGGGGTGGATGCAGAAACGGAAGATCTTCACACAGGAGCCGCAGGGTCTTGCGATGATGGGCTTCAACACGCGGACGGCACCGTTCGACGATATTCGCGTCCGTCAGGCGATCACGGTGCTGCAGAACCGGCAGCAATTAATCGAAAAACTCTTCTACAACGAGTACATTCCGCAAAACTCGATCTTCGCCGGCAGCGTCTACGAAAACTCCGACAACCCGACAAACAAGTACGATCCCCAGCGAGCCATCGAGCTGCTGAGAGAGGCCGGGTACACGGAGCGCAGCGACCAGGGGCTACTGCTCCGAAACGGCCAACCGCTGAGCATCGAGCTGATCTACGGTCAACAGCAGTCGGAGCCGGCACTGACCATCTTCCAGGAAGATTTGCGTCGCGTCGGCATTTCTCTCAACCTCCGCTTTCTGACGTTTGCCACCCTGATTAAGCTGCTCGACGAACGGCAATTCCAGATGGTGTCTCTCGGGTTCTCGGCCTCGAAACCCTATCCGATGCCACGGTCGATGTTCCACTCCGACCAGGCAGACCTACCGGCATCGAACAATCTCGCCGGTTTCAAGGATCAGCGCGCTGACGAGATCATCGACGCGTACGACATCGAAGACGACGTCAACACGCGCATAGAGCTGATACGGGAGCTGGACGGCATCGTGACCAATAGCTACATCTACATGCTTGAGTGGTACGCACCGTATGACCGCTTCGTCTACTGGAATAAGTATGGTCAGCCCGAAAGCTACTTGTCGCGGATCGGGATGGGGGCTATCAGTACCTACGACGCCTTCACGATGTGGTGGCACGACCCGGCCAAGGAGGCCGCCCTGAATCAGGCACGGCGGGACAACGCCGGGCTTGAGGTCGGTCCCAGTGAGGTGGACTACTGGTCCGACTTCGCGGATCCGGCGGCGGCGTCTCCAGACGGCCCGTGACCCAATACTTTCTTCGCCGCCTGCTGCTGGTCGTGCCGACGTTTCTCGGCATCACGCTCGTCGTCTTCGTGCTCATGCACTTCGTGCCCGGCGGACCGGTTGAGCGACGGCTCATGCAGATCCGGAACGTCGCCATGGCCGGAGAGGCCGGTGGTGGTGGTGGCACTGGCCAACTCGGCGTCTCACTGCCCCAGGAAGCAGTCGAGGAGATCCGCCGCTACTATGGCTTCGACCAGCCGGTCCACGTTCGCTACGGGCGGTGGCTGTGGAACCTGGTGCACCTGGATCTTGGCAATTCCTACATCTATCAGATCCCGGTGTGGGACGTCATCAAGTCCCGTTTTCCGATCTCCATCGCGCTCGGGCTGACAGGGTTTCTGCTCAGCTACCTGATCTCGATCCCGCTTGGCGTGATGAAGGCGGTCAAACATGGATCCCGGTTGGATGTGTTCAGTAGTGTGGCCGTCTTCCTTGGCTACGCCGTGCCAGGGTGGGCACTTGGGACCGCGCTGCTCGTGCTCCTGGGCGGCGGCAGCTACTGGAGCCTCTTTCCGCTCGGTGGATTCCGCCCCTACAACTGGGAATTCCTGAGCCTCGGCCAGAAGATTATCGCGCAGGCGCATCACATGTTCCTGCCGGTCCTCTGCTACATGGTGGCGTCGTTCGCCACGCTCACCATCCTGACCAAGAACTCACTCATGGAGAACCTCAGCCAGGACTACGTGCGCACGGCGCTGGCCAAAGGCCTGGATGAACGGCGTGTGATTTTTGTGCACGCGCTGCGCAATTCACTGATCCCGCTGGCCACCGGCCTTGGGCATGTCTTCAGCGTCATTCTTGCCGGCTCATTCCTGATTGAACGCGTGTTCAATATCGACGGCATGGGGTATCTCGGCTACACATCAATTCTACAGCGTGACTATCCTGTGGCACTTGGCATCATCGTGATCGGCAGCCTCCTGATGCTTCTTGGGAATATCTTGTCCGACGTGATTTACGCCTTCGTCGATCCCCGCATCAGATTCAAGTGACAGCACAGGCAGCCTCGGCATCTGAATCAATCTTTCGCAAGCGGCTGCGGAAGTTCCGGCGCATCAAGCGCGGCTACTGGTCGTTCCTGCTGCTGGCCTGTGTGTACGCCGTTTCATTCTTCCTGCCGTATCTCGCCAGCGACAAGGCACTGGCCGTCAGATACGAGGGTCAGTACTACTTCCCGATGACGCGCTTTTACGAAGCGTCCACATTTAATCAGGACGTTGTCGGCGAACCAGACTACCGGGATCTTCGTGAACAGTTCGATGCCGGCGGCGACAATTGGGTGCTGATGCCGCTGTACCCTTACGGCCCCTACGAGTCGCTCCTCGAGTTGCCGGGCTTTCCGCCACACCCCCCGTCCGCTGACCATCCATTCGGCACCGACAATCGTGGTCGGGACGTGCTCGTACGCCTGGCCTACGGCTTTAACATCTCGCTGACCTTCGCCATTCTGGTGACGCTCGTCAGCTACACCGCCGGCATCATGATTGGCGCCAGCCTCGGGTATATCGGGGGCAAGTTCGATCTCCTCGGGCAGCGCACGATCGAGATTTGGGCGTCGTTGCCGTTCCTGTACACGATCATCTTTGTCAGCTCGATCGTCGTGCCGGTGTACATCCCTGGCCGGATGCAGATCCTACAGCCGTCCTTCTGGCTGCTGATTTCGATCCTTGCCGCGTTCGAATGGATGGCGATGACCTACTACGTGCGCGGTGAGTTCTATCGCGAAAAGGCGAAGGACTACGTCGGCGCTGCGATCGTGACCGGGGTATCTGAGACGCGCATCATGTTCGGCCACATCCTGCCGAACTCCCTGACGCCCGTGATCTCGTTCGCGCCCTTCGCCATCGTGGCGAACATCTCGGCGCTGGTGGCGCTCGACTTCCTCGGGTTCGGCCTGCCGGCGCCAACGCCCAGTTGGGGCGAACTGATCGGTCAGGGCATGACCAACTTGACCAAATCGTGGCTGGTCTTCTTTCCTCTCGGCGCGCTCTTCACGACGCTGCTGCTCGTCGTCTTCATCGGTGAGGCTGTGCGCGAGGCGTTCGACCCCAAGGAGCACTCACGCCTGCGATGACCACTCCCCTGCTCCAGATTCGTGGCCTCAAGACGCACTTCTACACGGAGTCGGGCGTGGCGAAGGCCGTGGACGGCGTCGACCTCGACGTGCTGCCAGGTGAGGTCCTGGGGCTGGTCGGCGAGTCGGGGTCGGGCAAGAGCGTGACCGCGCTGAGCGTCCTTCGACTGGTACCCGATCCGCCCGGACGTATCGTCGAAGGAGAAATCTGGTTCAAGGGCCGCGATCTGCTCCCGCTCGGCTGGGAGGATATCCGCAAGGTGAGAGGCAAGGAGATCAGCATGATCTTCCAGGAGCCGATGACCTCGCTGAACCCTGTGTTCACGATCGGCAGGCAGGTCATGGAGATCATCCTCGCGCACGAGCCTGCGACATCCGGCCGGCAGGCGCGAGCGCGGTCGATCGAGATCCTGACGGAGGTCGGCATCCCGGACGCGGCCACGCGCATGGACCAGTATCCCCACGAGTTGTCCGGTGGAATGCGGCAGCGCGTGATGATCGCCATCGCCCTCGTGCTCAACCCCGCGCTGCTCATCGCCGACGAGCCGACAACGGCGCTCGACGTCACGATCCAGGCACAGATCCTCGACCTCATGCTGGAGTTGAAGGCGCGGCACGAGGGGGGCGCGATCCTGCTGATTACGCACAATCTCGCTGTCGTCGCTGAAACCTGTGACCGAGTGGCTGTGATGTACGGCGGCAAGATTCAGGAGGTCGCGCCGGTCCGCGATCTGTTTCGACATCCGCTGCATCCATACACGCGTGGACTGCTGGCGTCGCTGCCGAGGGTGGACGGTGAACGGGCAACACGGCTGACAACGATCCCTGGGGCCGTCCCGGACATCCACAACCTCCCTGCCGGCTGTAAGTTCAGTACCCGGTGCGCCGAGCGGTTTGACCCCTGCGACAGCATCGAGCCACCGCTCGTCGAAGTGACACCCGACCACTGGGTACGCTGTCACCTGCACGACCAACCTCACGACACGAGCCATGACTAGCCCAGACACGATCCTCGAAGTGCAGGATCTCAACGTTCGGTTTCCGGTGTTCGGCGGCGTGATCCCCAGGAAGACGGCTGAGGTGCGCGCCGTCGACGGCGTGTCGCTGACCCTGCGCCGCGGCGAGACGATCGGCCTGGTCGGCGAATCGGGGTGCGGAAAGACCACGGTTGGGCGGGCCATCGTGAATATTCTTCGGCCGATGAACTACCGGGTCGAGGTTACCGGGCGTGTGCTGTACCACCGGAACGATGCCGTCGTGGACCTGGCCTCGCTGGGACGGGCCGCGATGCGGCGTTACCGGGCGGACTTGCAGATGGTGTTCCAGGACCCGTACTCGTCACTGAATCCCCGCATGACGGTCGGCGCGATGATCGAGGAGCCGCTCACGATTCACACAACACAGTCCAAGGTGGAGCGCCGGGAGCGCGTCCGCTGGCTCCTCGACAAGGTCGGTTTGTCGCCCGCACACGCCACTCGGTTTCCGCATGAGTTTTCGGGCGGACAACGCCAACGCGTCGGCATCGCCCGCGCGCTGGCCACGAACCCGAAGATCGTGATCGCCGACGAGCCGGTGAGCGCACTGGACGTCTCGGTCCAGGCACAGGTCATCAATCTCATGCAGGACATCCAGCAGGAGTTCGGCCTCTCCTACATCTTTATTTCGCACGATCTCTCGGTGGTCCGTCACGTGGCGGATCGGATCTTTGTGATGTACCTGGGCAACATCGTGGAAGCGGGTCCGGCCGACGAGATCTACAGCCGTCCGACCCATCCCTACTCGCAGATGCTCCTGGCGGCGGTGCCACGACCTGACCCCGACGCTCGGCGCACGCGCCGCGTGCGTCTTCGTGAGAGTGCCGAATCGGCCGCGCCCAGGCTTCGCGCTGACGATCTGCCGTCACCGCTCAACAAGCCGTCCGGCTGCGCCTTTCGGACCCGCTGCCCCATCGCAAGGCCGGAGTGCGCCGAGGGTGTACCGCTACTTGAGGAACGTGACGGCCGATCAGTGGCCTGCCCCTACACGAAATAGCGCATTCGGAGAGACAATAGGCGGTCCAAGAGGACGTTCTGAGGCCAACATGAATGAAAAGCGTAGTTCTCCTCGCGTGTCGATTCAGACCGAGATCTGGCTGGGCCAGGACGGTATCTTCACGAGAACCCGGCGCATGCTCCGGGACCTCAGCGAAGGAGGCGCCTATATCGAGACGTCCGAACAGTTTCCTGTCGGGAGCGTAATGAGTCTTCGATTCATGCTGCCAGGTGCTGACGCAATGATCTCATGCGCGGTGTTCGTCAGAAACGTACGGGATGGTGGCAGCGGACTCGGCGTGGAGTTCTTGGACCTCTCTCAGGATGACCGGGCGCTTGTCGGCGCATTCGTGGGCCAGGGCTAGGTATAGCGAGCGATCCCCTGACGTCAGTGGTCGACCGTTCCTGCTACGGTCGTGGCACAGCCCCATCAGTCGGCAGGCCCGCGCCTGCCGGCATCGCGTCGGCCAGTAGCGCCTTCAATTCGTTCGCCAGGAACGGCTTCTCGAGCCGAGCGACGAATCCGTGCGCCTCGTAATCCGCCAGAATTGGACTGTTCGAGTAGCCGCTCATCGCCACGGCCCTGACCTCTGAATCGATCTCCTGCAAACGGCTGAGCGCGGCCGCGCCACCCATGCCGCCCCGTACAGTCAGATCCAGAATCACAAGATTGAAGGGGCGTCCCTCGGCGTGCCGAGATTTAAAACGTACGACCGCCTCGCCGCCATCTCGAGCAAGCGTGACGCCGTATCCGAGCGCCGTGAGCGTCGCGCCCAACACTTCCCGGACCAAGGACTCGTCGTCCATGACCAGCACCGTACCGCCAGCGTCGCGCGCCAGCTCGACCACGCGCGCAGGGGAACGAGGCTGCCCGGCCGACACCGGAAAATACAGATAGAACGTCGTGCCATTTCCGAGGCTGGACTCGACGTCGATCCAGCCGCCATGCCTCCTCATGATCGAATGGCTCGTCGCGAGTCCCAACCCACGGCCGTCGCCTTTGGTGGAGAAGAACGGGTCGAAGATTCTACGCAGATCACCCTGCGGTATACCGATGCCGTCGTCCGATATTGAGACTCGCACGCAGGTCTGCGACTGCCCGGCCACCGCGCGAGGTCCACGACCGTCGACGGTCTGGCCATGGATTCTGATCGCGCCGCCACCAGGCATGGCATGGACCGCATTGACGAGCACATTCTGGATGACCTGCGTGATCTGCCCCCTGTCAATCTCAACAAACGGAACGTCGTCGTCCAATCTCATCTCACAACGCACGTTCGATCCAGCCAGCGTGAAGTCGGCTGTCTCTCGGACGATCTGACTGACCGACTCGGCCGCCGTGACCGGCGCACCTCCAGAGGCGAACGTGAGCAACCGCTGCGTAATCTCCCGTGCGCGGATCGACGCCGTCGTGGCCGAGCACAGCAGCTTGTGCACCTCGCTCTCTGGCTTGACGCGTAGAGCGGCGAGCTCAATATTCCCCATGATCGCCGTCAGCAGATTGTTGAAATCGTGAGCGATGCCACCAGCCAGTACCCCTACCGACTCAAGCTTCTGGTCCTTGACCAGCTCCGTCTCGAACAGTTCGTTTTCGGTGGCGATACCGGCAAAATAGGACGCGGTCTGCAGCAGCTGGTAGTCGAACGGCGTGGGGGCACAGGCGTACGCGTGGGTGATCGCAAACGTGCCCAGCACCTGGTCGGTGGAGGAGAAAAACGGCGTGGACCAGCAGGACTTGATGTCGAAGGTGGCCGCCACATCCAGGAGAGCCGCCCACTCTGGATCGTGCTCAACGTCAGCGCAGATGACCGGCTCCCGGCGAAAGGCAACCGATCCGCACGACCCCATATTCTCGGCAATCCTCAGCCCATCCAGCTTCGCCATGTACGCCGGAGCGATATTGGGCCAGGCCCCGGCCCTCAGGCAGCTTCGGTCCTTATCAACCAGAAGAATCGAACACTTTGCGCCCTCGGATTCCTGCTCGACCAGCAAACAGAGACTGTCGAGAATATCTTGAAACGCGCCCCGCTTCGCAAGCAGCTCAAGGAGCTTCGTCTGCGCCGAAAGGATGCGGCGCTCGGCGTCGCTGTCGTGTGTGTGTTCCTGCTCACTCATGTCGGCCCCACGCGAACACGATTCGCCCGTCAATCCCGGCTCTTCATCAACTCAGCGCGCCACCGTGCGGCATCGTCGAACATGGTATCGAGGATCTCAGCACGCTCCAACTCGCTCCGCATGTCCGAGAGCTGATCGATCAAGAGGTCGAGCGCCTTCCTGATTTCATCCGCATTCGTCACACAGACATCCCGCCAGACGTCGGCAGGGCTGGAGGCCAGGCGCGTGGTATCGACCAATCCCTGACCGGCCATGCGCAGCCCGGAAGCCGTCGCTCCCTTTCCGACCACGTCCATCAGCGCAGTGGTCGCCAATTGTGGCAGATGGCTGATCAACGCCATCAGGCGGTCGTGTTCCAGTGCCGTCATCGTCGAGGCGTGCGCGCCGAGACCGGCGACAAACTCCGAGAGGCGTGAGACGGCATCGGTTCCGGCAACGTCCCCCGGTGTAAAGATCCAGGGCCGCCGTGCGAACAGACCAGCGGTCGCAAATTCGAACCCACCGTGCGCGCCCCCCCCAAGCGGATGCCCTCCGACGAACGTGACCGGCTCGGAGAGTGCCGCCGCAGCGTCGACGATCGCACGCTTGGCCCCACCGACGTCGGTGATGACGGCTGTCTGGGAGGCATGTGCAGCAACGCGACGCAGCAAGGTGATGTTCTGACGCACGGGTGCCGCCAGCACGATGAGGTCGGCGTCGGCGACGGCGGCCAGATCGTCGGCTGCCGCATCAATAGCGCGACGCGCCAGCGCCGCACGGACGACGGGTTCCCGATCGACTGCGGTCACGTGCGTCGACGGCCACGCCCGACGCGCCCCGAACGCGATGGACCCACCGACGAGTCCCAGCCCGATGATGACGATCCTTGGAAAGACGGGGGGACCTGGCGAGACCTCGGTCACCGGTCGGATCCCTGGCTTCGGCACGCACACCCCGCAAGCTGTCGCGTGCTCTGGCGTCCCACTGGAACCTGGGCACCGGCCATCACAGCGCCCTTATCGCGATCGGCCTGGGCGGGAGACCACCTCGAGGCAGATGCTGCGACCGATCGCCGGAGCGATGATCCGCAGCTCTGCCATCAGGTGGTCGAACTGATCCGGGTACATCGACTGCGCGCCGTCGCTCCACGCGTGGTCCGGATCGGCATGCACCTCGATCAACAGGCCGTCCGCTCCGGCGGCGACCGCGGCGCGTGCCAACTGCGGCACCATGTCGCGCCGACCAGCCCCGTGACTGGGATCCGCCACCACTGGCAGGTGGCTCAGTTTCTGCACGACAGGAATCGCCGAGATATCGAAGGTGTTTCGCGTGGCCGTCTCGAAGGTGCGAATACCACGCTCGCACAGGATGACGTCGTTGTTACCACCAGCCAGGATGTACTCTGCCGACAACAGCCACTCCTCGATGGTGGCTGATATTCCGCGTTTGACCAGCACCGGCTTCCGCGCATGGCCCAACTCTCGGAGCAGCGTGTAGTTCTGCATATTGCGCGCGCCGACCTGGAAAATATCGCAGTACTTGGCAATGAGATCGATCTGGCTGATGTCCATCACCTCAGAAATAAGCTTCAAATCGTGCGCGTCAGCCGACTGGCGCAACATCTTCAGGCCGGCCTCACCGTGTCCCTGGAAACTGTAGGGGGAGCTGCGTGGCTTGAACGCGCCGCCCCGGAACACTTTGGCGCCCGCTCGCTTGACGGCCGCAGCGGCCGCGTCACACTGCTCCTCGGTCTCCGCCGAACATGGTCCGGCCATGACAAGCACTTCGTCGCCGCCTATGCGCACGTCACCAATCGTGACGATCGTCTCCTCCGGTCGGTAGCTGCGACTCGCGCGCTTGTACGGCTCGCTGATGCGCATGACCTCATGGACACCCTCGAGAATTTCGATGATCTCCTTGTCCACCACCTTTCCGGTGCCGACCACACCGAGCACCGTGCGTGCGGCGCCGGATGAGCGATGCACGTCCATCCCCAGTTCAATAAGCCTGGAGATGACCGAATCGACCTGCGCTTCGGTGGCCCGCTCTTTCATTACAACGATCATGACGTTAACCTTCCGCTGTTACAGTGTCCGCTTATGGCTCGGTGGACGGCCCTGGGCTGTCCGCGTATCCGCTGGAGGCTCGCTCCGCCCGCCGCGCCTCGTCGATGATCCGCTCAAAAATCCGAATGACGGCCTCGGCCGTCAGCGGACCAGCGAGCGCGGTCGCCGCCTCCCGCACCTTGCCCAATACCTGCGCCTCGCGCTCAGGCTGGTACACCGGAAGCGCTGACTCGTGCTTCAGTCGGCCAACCTCCACCGCGCACGCCACCCGCACGTTCAGCAGTCGCAGCAACTGATCGTCGATGACGTCGATCCGGGTGCGCAACTCTTCGATGTTCGTCAGGACTTCAGCCACCGCACATACTCCTCTACCCGTGAATAAAGATCGTCTGAGACGCCTGCGTCAGCAATCACGCTGACGAGCCCGCTGCCGACCACCGCGGCGTCCGCCCACCGCCCCACTTCCCGCACATGCTGCGGCGTGGAGATACCAAACCCGAGAGCAACCGGCAGCGAACTGACAGCCCTGATCCGTCGCACCATCTCCTCTGCGCCATCGGCGACGGCCTCGCGAGCCCCGGTCACGCCGAGCCGAGAGATGGCATACAGAAATCCGCTCCCGAGAGCAACGGCCTGTCGCAAGCGCCCGTCGGTCGTCGTCGGACTCAGCAGGAGGATTGTATCAATCCCCCGAGACGCCAGAACCACTCGAAACTCCCCGGCCTCCTCGATCGGGAGGTCCAGCACGAGCACGCCATGCACGCCGGCGTCACGCGCGAGATCGGCAAATCGCTCCGCACCGAGCCGCAGAATCGGATTCGCGTAGCTGAAGAGGACTATCGGCGCACGCAGGTTGCCACGTAAACGACTCACCATCGCGAGGACGCCACTGAGCGTCGTGCCAGATGCGAGAGCCCGCTCGGTGGCCCGCTGGATAACCGGACCGTCGGCCAACGGATCGGAGAACGGGACCCCTACCTCCAGCACGTCGGCCCCCGCGCGGTCCAGGGCGAGCAGGATGCCTTCGGTCCGGTCCAGGTCTGGGTCGCCCGCCGTGATGTACGTCACGAGTCCAGGGCCGTTGCCAGCGGCCCGAATGCGACTGAATGCGGCATCGAGCCCGCTCACTGGAGCGCCTCGACAACACTCTGGACATCCTTGTCCCCTCGCCCGGACAGGTTGACCAGAATAACGGTTCCGTCCGCCACCTCAGGCACCAGCTTCATCGTGTACGCAATCGCATGTGCCGACTCAAGCGCGGGTAGGATGCCCTCAAGCCGCGCGAGCGTTTGAAACCCGTCCAGCGCCTCGGCGTCGGACACGTGCGCGTACTCCGTGCGCCCGAGGTCGCGAAGCCATGCGTGTTCCGGCCCGATCGCCGCATAGTCGAGGCCGGCCGAAATGGAATGAGTCGGCTCGATATTGCCCGCCTCGTCCTGGAGAAGAAAGGTTCGGGTGCCCTGCAGCACGCCCGTGCTGCCACCGGCGAATCGAGCCGCGTGGCGACCGGGCGCGATGTCATCGCCGCCTGCTTCGACGCCCACGAGGCGTACCGCCGTGTCTTCCAGAAATCCATCAAACATGCCAATGGCATTACTGCCGCCGCCGACGCACGCCACCACGATATCCGGGAGACGTCCGACCTGCTCAAGTATTTGGCGCCGCGCCTCCCTGCCAATCACTGCTTGAAACTCCCGCACCATGAGGGGATAGGGGTGCGGACCGAGCGCCGAGCCCAGCAGGTAGTAGGTGTCGGTCACGCTGGCCACCCAGTCGCGCATGGCCTCGTTGATCGCATCCTTCAGCGTCTGACTCCCGGCATCGACCTGACGAACCTCCGAGCCGAGCAGCCGCATGCGAACAACATTGAGCGCCTGTCGTCGCATGTCCTCGGCACCCATGTAAATGCAGCAGTCCAGCCCAAGGAGCGCACAGGCGGTGGCCGTGGCAACGCCGTGCTGACCCGCACCGGTCTCGGCGACGATGCGCTGTTTTCCCATGCGCCTCGCAAGCAGCGCCTGTCCAAGTGCGTTATTGATCTTGTGGGCCCCTGTATGCGCCAGGTCCTCTCGCTTGAGGAGGATGCGCACCCCACGCGATGAGGCACGCGCAACCGCCTTCCCAGCCTCGCCGCTAGCCGCGGCACTAGTCGCAGCGCTAGCCTCACCGCCGCCGAGCGCCGCCGCCAGGCGGCGTGTCTCGTACAGTGCCGTCGGACGGCCCACGTAGTGTGCCAACAGGTCATCAAGCTCGTCGCGAAACGCTTTATCGTCGCGGGCGGCAAGATACCCGGCGGTGAGTTCCTCGACCGGCGCGACGAGCGTCTCGGGGACGAAACGCCCGCCGTACGCGCCGAAGTACCCACGGGGATCGGGATCCCGCCTCCCGAACGCCGGTCGATCCGGCACAGCCGACTTAACGTTCCCCATGTGCGCTCCGTGCGCTTGCCAGAAAGCGCGCCACCTTGTCCCCGTTCTTGACACCGGGCGCATCCTCCACGCCCGATGACACATCCACGCCGAAGGGCCGTACCGCCGCCACAGCCTCCGCCACGTTATCCGGCGTCAAGCCACCGGCCAACACGATGCGCTGCACCCGCGCCGCCGATGCCGCCTGCTGCCAGTCAATGGTCCGCCCCGTACCGCCACGCCGTACCGGATCAGCCGCGTCCATCAGGAAGGTCGTGCCCGGAGGCCAGGTGGAGGATGCCTCCTCAAGCTGTTCCACCGTGGTCGCCCGCACGACTGGCCACTCCAGCGCGTCCGCGTAGGCTGCCGGCTCGTCTCCGTGCAACTGAATCACCGAGATTCCGGTTTCGGCGGCCACTCGATTGATCACGTCCACCGTTTCATTGACAAACACGCCGACCGCGCTCACGCCGGCCGGGAGCGCCCCGATGATGGCCGCTGCGCGCTCAGAATTGATGAACCTGGGACTCTGCCGCCAGAACACAAAGCCGAGGGCGTTGGCGCCATGCTCGACGGCATGCAACGCATCGGGCAACCGCGTCATACCGCAGATCTTCACGAGCAGGTCCGCGTGTTCAGTCACAGCCGTTCCACGGGCCGGCCAATCAAAGCGCCGATCGCCTTGGCCGGGTCAGGATCGACCATGAACCGCTCGCCGATCAGAAAGGCACGATAGCCGGCCTCGGCCAGACGATCGAGGTCGTCTCTCGACCGCAATCCACTCTCGCTGACCGCAATCAACTCCTTGGGAATCTTGGTAGCGAGTCGATGTGAGGCACTGACGTCCACCTGCAGCGTACGCAGATTGCGGTTGTTGACGCCGATAACACGCGCGCCAGCGTCGATCGCACGCACCAGTTCCTCTTCGTCGTGGACCTCCACCAACGCCGCGAGACCCAGATCCCATGCGCGGCCCTGGAGTCGCGTCAGCGTGCCTTGATCGAGCGCCGCCACGATGAGCAAGATCGCGTCGGCACCAGCGGCGCGCGCCTCAAGGAGCTGGTACTCGTCAACAATGAAGTCCTTGCGCAGCAGCGGCAACGACACGGCCTGTCGCACCGCCATAAGGTGTTCGAGCGCCCCGTCGAAAAATGTCGGCTCGGTCAGCACCGAGATTGCGGCGGCGCCGCCACGTTCGTAGTGCCCCGCGATGACCCTCGGATCGTAATCAACCGCAAGCACGCCCTTGGACGGGGACCGGCGCTTGCATTCCGCAATGACGTTCACGCGCCCTGGCACCCCGAGCTCCTGCTCGAATTTGGCACCGGCCGGAGATGCCGCGGCCGCCCGCGTCTCCAGCGCCACAACCGATTCGCGCTCCCGCCGCGCTTCGATGAGGCGTTCCGTGGCTCCGACGATCGCCCGTAGTAGATCTGGTGTGGCGGTCATTCCTCCACCGCGGCATGCGAGCCGTGGGCCATTTTTTCCAGCGTCGCCGTCGCCGCACCGGTGTCGATTGCGACGCTGGCGCGGCTGATGCCCTCACGTACGTCCGCGACCTGGCCCGCCACGAACAATGCGACGCCCGCGTTCAGCACGACCACGTCGCGCGGAGCACCCCGCTCGCCACGGAGAATGTCACGCACGATCTCCGCGTTCCGCGCGGCATCACCACCCTGGAGATCCGCGGACGACGCCTGCGGAACCCCAAACTCCGACGGGTGAATGTAGAACGTGTGCACAGCTCCTGCGCCGCACTCCGACACTTTCGTGTAGCCCGTCGTCGAAATCTCATCGAGCCCATCAGCCCCGTGCACGACCCAGGCCCGGTCGGAGCCGAGCATGAGCAGCGAACGAGCCAACACATCGGTCAGCTCCGCTCTGGGCACGCCGACAATCTGACGACGCGCACCCGCGGGATTGGTCAGTGGCCCAAGCAGATTGAACACAGTACGAATACCGAGTTCGCGCCGTGTCGGCGCCGCGTGCTTCATCGACGGATGGAACGTCGGTGCAAAAAAGAACGCGATGTTGGCATCGTGCAGCGTGCGCTCCACGACCGCCGGCGACGCCCCGATGTTCACACCGAGCTGCTCGAACACGTCAGCGCTCCCGCAGCGGCTCGAGACGGATCGATTTCCATGCTTGGCGACCATGACACCGCACGCCGCCACCACCAACGCTGCCGCCGACGAAATGTTGAATGTGCCCGATCGATCGCCGCCAGTGCCGCAGGTGTCGAACGCCTCATCGACCGGAACCTGCAGAGGCACGGCATGCGCGCGCATCGTCTGGGCGAATCCGACGATCTCGGCGGGACGCTCGCCTTTCATGACAAGCGCGGCGAGCAACGCCGCCAGCCCCGCCGCGGACGCGCGCCCCTCCATGACCTCGCGCATGACCGCCCCAGCCTCATCGGCTGTGAGATCCTCGCGACGCAACACCTTCTCGAGTAGTGGTGTGAACATCACAATTCCATGAAATTCTTCAGGATCCGCTGTCCTTCGTTGGTCAGCACCGACTCGGGATGAAACTGCACGCCATGCACCGGGTGCGCCCGATGCCGCACACCCATGATGATGTCTTCGTCACGCGCTCGCGCGACAATCTCAAGGTCCGCCGGCACATCGTCGCCCGCGATGATCAGGGAATGGTAGCGCCCCGCCAGAAACGGATCGCTGATGCCCTTGAAGACGCCGCTGCCATCGTGCACCACAGCCGACGTTTTGCCGTGCATGGGCATACGTGCCCGGCACACCGTGCCCCCGTACGCCACACCGATCGCCTGATGACCCAGACAGACACCGAGTATCGGTGTCGTCGCGCCCAGGCGGCGGATCAGCTCGAGGGTCACCCCTGCATCCTCCGGCCGGCCTGGGCCCGGAGAAATGACGATCCGTTCGGGGCGCATGGTCACGATCTCATCGACCGTGACCTGATCGTTGCGGTGCACGCGAATCTCCGCACCAAGCTCACCAAGATACTGGACCAGGTTGTAGGTAAACGAGTCGTAGTTATCGATGACAAGCAGCATCACTTACAACCCGCGCTGAGCCAGCTCCAGCGCCTGAATGACCGCACGCGCCTTGTCGCGCGTCTCCTCGTACTCAGCCGCCGGATCGGAATCGGCCACGATCCCCGCACCCGCCTGCACGTAGGCGCGGCCGTTCTCGATGACCACCGTGCGGATCGTGATGCAGAAATCGAGATCGCCGCTACAGTCCAGATAGCCGACCGCCCCCGCATACACGCCGCGTCGCCCGCTCTCGAGTTCCGCGATGATCTCCATCGCACGAACCTTGGGCGCACCGGACACCGTCCCGGCCGGAAAGCATGAGACCAGCGCGTCGAGCCGGTCGTGGTCGCCCGACAGCGTCCCCTCCACGATCGACACCAGATGCATAACGTGGGAATAGCGCCCGACCGTCATGTACGTCGACACCTCCACGGTGCCGTATTCGGACACACGACCCAGGTCGTTGCGCCCGAGGTCCACGAGCATGACATGCTCGGCGCGCTCCTTTTCACTGGCCAGCAACTCGTTCGCCAGACGCAGATCCTCGTCGGCCGTTGCGCCCCGCGGGCGCGTCCCCGCGATGGGATGCGTCTGAATCTTCCGGCCTTCTACCCGTACGAGCATCTCGGGTGATGACCCGACGATGGTCCGGCCACCCATTCGGAGGAAATACATATAGGGCGACGGGTTGACATGCCGAAGCGCGCGGTAGGCGACAAACGGGTCCGCGTCGAACCGTGTCTCGAAGCGCTGCGAGAGCACGACCTGATAGATGTCCCCGGCGGCGATGTATTCCTTCGCGGTGCGAACCCGCTCTTCGAAATCGCTGCGCGTAACGTTCGACGTGATCGCAATCGGCGCTGCCTCAGCCGGGGTGATGGCCGACAGCGTTCGGGCCAACTCGCGCTCGACGAACTCGATTCTCACGCGAGCAAACTGATACAGCGCCGCCAGATCCTGATCGCCCCCGGTGCGAGCATTGGCCACAATCAGGATCTGATGCCGCACGTGATCAAACACGAGCACGGTGTCGAACAGCATGAAGCACGCCTCATCCTCGACATCGCTCGTCGCCTGCAGCGTCACCGGCTCGAACCACGCTGCGGCGTCGTACCCCAGATATCCCACCGCGCCGCCGGTGAATCGCGGTAGTCCCGGCATCACGGGCGAGCGGAAGTTGGCCATCAAGTCGCGAACCGCGTCCACGAACGGCTGGTCGCTCTCGGAGGTCTGCCCGGCTCGATCAACGATTGTCTTGCCGCCACGTGACCGCGCGATCAGGAACGGGTCCTTGCCCAGAAACGAGTACCGCCCAACCTGCTCGCCACCCTCGACCGACTCGAACAGGAAGGCGTGGTCGGAGTATTCCGCGATCTTCAGAAAGGCGGAGACCGGCGTCAGGAGGTCGGCCACGATCTCCTTGTAGACCGGCACAAAGGTGCCGCGAGTGGCGAGCTCCTGAAACTCTTCATAGGTGGTGATGTGCATCAGTCGACTCCTGCGGCCCCACTGACCGCACTCGTCGTGACGCCCGCCCCCCGGGCGGCCTCGACATCTGCCGCCGCTCGCATCACGCCGGATGCAGGACGCCGTCCCGTCCACCACTCGAACTGGCGCTCAGCCTGCGCCACGAGCATCGGCAGGCCGTCAATCGTTGACAGCCCGGCCCGCTGCGCCTCCAGTACCAGCGGTGACGCGCCCCGCCGATACGTCAGGTCATAAACAAACCGGCCATCGAAGGGCCCGCCTGGCAGTGGCGAGCTATCTGGCCCGGACACACTCCCCAGCGGCGTGCAGTTCACCAACATGTCCCACGACCGCGCCATCGGCGGCCACGGTCCCGCGTCGACGTCCAGAGACGCCGCAAGCGCACGCGCGCGCTCAACCTTCCGGGCGTGAACAGTGACGTGTGCACCCCTCGTCGTCAAGGCCACGATGGCCGCTCGCGCGACTCCACCCGCGCCGAGCACCGACACGCGCATTCCCGCTGGTCCCGGCACGCCGAACACATCAGCACCCCATTCGGCATCCAGCGGCTCCAGAAACCCCGCCAGATCGGTGTTGGTCGACTCCCACCCATCAGGCGTGCGTCGAAGCGTATTGGCCGCGCCAACGCGGCGCGTGAGTTCATCGGACTCCGCGGACGCGTCGAACGCATCGCGCTTGAACGGAATCGTCACGCTGGCGCCCGCAAGGCTCAACCCATCCGCGAACGCCAAAAAATCATCGAAGTCCGCCGCCAGCAGCGGCACATACACGGCGTCGAGACCGGCCGCCGCGAACGCCGCGTTGTGCATGGCGGGAGAGACCGAGTGCATGACGTTGTTGCCGACGACGCCGTACAGCGCCGTTCCCGCACCCACCGCACGATACCGAAACTCCTCTACCATCCTCGCAGCGGGCACCTGACCCGGCGCGACACCATCGCCAGCATAGGTCCACCGCGAGCCGAATCGGGATGCAAGCAACCGGCTCGGCACGCCAGCGTCCCCCATGCCAACGACCACGGCGTCTCCGCCTTTCGCCACGTCGAGCAGCGGTAGCGAGTCGGACAGACGCGCCGCCGACACGGCAATCTTGATCAGCGCGGCACCGGTGTTCCGCATCGCACGCGTGCGGGTGACCAGATCACGGGGCACACCCGTGAAATCGTGTGACGAGACGACGACTCGTGCGCTGTCGGCGCGAATCAGGTCGTCGAATCCGGCCTGCCACTCGATGTCCACGTACACCGCGCCGTGCGCCAGCGCACTGGCCAGCACGCCGCGCCGTTCCTCCTCGCTGCCATCGAATCGTCCTCCGTCCCAGACGGGCCGACAGGTGGCCACAACGGGCAGAGCCGCTCCATGAAGCGCCTCTGCCACATCAAGATCCCGCACGCCGTCGAGGCGCAACTCCACCATGTCAACCATCTCGGCCGAGGCCACGACGTTGCGGGCCGCTATCAGTTCGGCCATCGTCGCGCCGGTCACCGTCTCACACAGCAATGCAGGAGTCATTTCAAATGCACCAATCGCACGGAGCCTACAAACAAAAACGCCTCTTCAACCATTGGCTGAAGAGGCGTTGTCGTGGCTCAGTTCGTGCGTGTCTTAGACGCGGGCCGCCCCTTCAGTCGCAGTCGGATACCACCGCCAACCGCTGGCGTAACTCGACAATCCGACGAAGGTAAACAGGCGCGGCATAATCATTGTTGAAACCGAGCGTTGACTCTATCGTAGTGATTCCGTGACTGTCAACGGCCCGGGCGCCGCGTCCTTGCAGTTTCACCGGTTTACCCGTATCGTCAGAAACGAGTCCTCCAGTGCCGAGTCTTCATCCTATTTTCGTGAGATCGCTTGTCACCACCGCTGCCCTGCTGGTGTTTCTGGCCACCGGCCTGCCGGCACAAAGCCGGACGTTCCCAGTTGATGAGTTGCGGGTCGGCATGGTCGGTATCGGCAAGACGGTGTTTGAAGGCGACCGCCTCGACGAGTTCGAGGCGCACATCCTTGGCGTACTCCACAACGTGATCGGCCCGCGCCGCGATTTGATTCTCGCGCGTCTTGAGGGCGGGCCGCTGGCCCGAACTGGCGTGATCGCGGGGATGAGCGGGAGCCCGGTGTACATCGACGGACGGCTCGTCGGCGCTGTCTCATATTCGCTCGGTCAGTTCTCCACCGAGCCCATTGCCGGTATCACGCCGATCGGCGAGATGACCGACGCTGCCACCTTTACGGGGCCACGGCGACAGGTGCCACCCGTAGCGCTGGATGTCCCGCTGACCCCGGAGGGCCTGCGTGCGTCCCTCCGTCAGGCGTTCAACTGGATGCGTCCTTTTGCCGAGAGCCCGTCCGATGTCCAGGTCCTCGGCAATGCCGGATTAAATGCCGGTATCGGCACGATGCTTCGTCCAATCGCGACGCCGCTGACGCTTGGTGGATTCGACGCCGGCGCAATCGATCCACTGGCGTCCGTCTTCCGCGATCAAGGTTTTGTGCCCGTGATCGCAGGGACGACATTTCTTGCACCAAGGGTGGCACAGGCCGCCCGAGATGGTGTGGTGGCCAGGCCATTACGCCCCGGGGATCCCGTTGGCGTCTCGCTCATGAGCGGCGATCTCCAGATGGGGGCCACCGGTACGGTGACCGAAATCGCGGGAGATCGTGTCTACGCCTTCGGCCATCCGTTCTACGGCCTGGGACCGACACAGTTCCCTATGACACGCGCTCACGTGCTGACCGTGCTTCCGAGCCTCGCGACTTCCTCAAAGATTGCTAGCACAGGTGAGGTGATCGGCATCATTGAACAGGATCGCGCCACAACGATCGCCGGCACCCTGGGCCCAGGTCCTGCGCTGATTCCGATTCACATCACGCTGGCGTCGGAACGCGGGACCGAAGAAACCTTCGACATGGAGATGGTCAACGATCGACTGTTTACCCCCACGCTGGCGTATCTCTCCATACTGAGCACGCTGAACTCATACGAACGACAGAACGGCGTCGCCAGCTATACGGTGCGCGGCACGGCGGCGCTCAAGGGACGCAGCAGCGTCAACTTCGAAGACCTCTTCACCGGTGATCAATCCTCGCTTGGTGCGGCTGCGTACGTTGTGGGGCCCATTAACGTGCTCCTCCGCAACGCCTTTGAGGACGTTGAACTGGAGCGGATCGACCTGGAGATCGAGGCGAGCGAGGAACCCCGCACGGCCACGCTTGAGCGTGTCTGGGTCGACGGCCGTCGCGCGGCGCCCGGCGCAACTGTGGAACTCAACGTGCTCCTTCGCACCTATCGAGGCGAAGAAATCACGCGGACGCTGTCGGTGCAGATTCCGGCCAGAGCCCGCGGCACCGTCTCGATCATGGTGGCCGACGCCGCGCGTCTGTCGCTATGGGAGGCCCGTGAGTTGCAGATTGGGCCGCTTCAGGCACGCGGACTGCCGCAGATGATTCACGTCCTCAACAACACGCGCAAGCACAACCGCCTCTACGTGCGCCTGCTTGGCCGCGAGAACGGCGCCGTGGTTGATGGCGAGTCGCTGTCGTCGCTGCCCTCCTCGGTGATGGCCGTGCTGGAATCCGACCGAAACGGCGGTAGCTTCAGACCCCTGCGAAGCGCCATGCTTGGCGAGTGGGACATCGCGACCGAGCACGTGGTTACTGGAACTCGCACTCTGACGCTGGCGATCGAGGAATAGTCCGACGGGTCGGAGTTTCAGCATGAGCCCTTCACTACAGAGATATCTCCGCACGGGGCTTGCCGCGTGCGCCCTGGTGACGGCCGCCATCGTCGGCGTGCAGGCAGCCCTGCCGACGTTCTGGCAGGTCTCCACCGAAGCCGAGTTCCTGCAAGGCGACACCGAGGATGTGTCGATCGATGCGTACGGCCGACTCTCGCTGGGTCCTGCCGTCACACCGTTGTACGAATCGAACGCGCCGTTTCTCTGGACACTCGCGAGTGCACCAGACGGATCAGTGTTTGTGGGCAGCGGAAACGAAGGAAAGGTCTACCGCGTTGCCGCCGACGGTGAAGGCACCGTGTTTTTTGACGCCGAGGAACTCGAGGTCCACGCGATCGTGCCAGCGCCCGACGGCGGAATCTACGTGGCGACCTCTCCAAACGGCAAGATCTACAAGGTCGACGAGTCCGGCGCCGATACCGTGTTCTTTGATCCAACCGATCAATACATCTGGAGTCTCGCTGTCGATTCCGAGGGCAACGTCTTCGCGGGCACTGGCGACACCGGTGTCATCTACAAGATCAGTCCAGACGGCCAGGGTGAGCCGTTCTACCAGACCAAAGCGACCCACGTGATGACCCTCGCCTTCGATCGCGAGAATCGCCTCCTGGCAGGGACCGCATCACCCGGGCGCTTATTTCAGCTCGACGCGTCTGGTAGACCGTTCGTGCTTCTTGATTCGCCCTACGACGAAATTCATACAGTTCGTGTCAACGCTGCCGGGGAGATCTATGTCGCCGCGGTACGCGGCCGAGCCGCGCCCGCGGCGGCACCGACGCGGGCTCCGGCTCAGCCAGTCGCGCCGGTACAGCAGACCGCTTCGGTGTCCACTGAGGTCTCGATCACCATCGCCGGTAACGGGTCCACGGCCACCGTGCAGCCAGCGCAGCAGGCAACGCCGCGGAGCGGGCAGGGGCCTGGTGCCGGGGCGGTGTACCGCATCCTGCCAAATGGCGCGTGGGATCTGGTGTGGCAGCTGGACGAAGACACCCCGTACGACCTGGCCTTCGAGAGCGACGGCTCAGTGATGGTTGCCACCGGCAACGAGGGCAAACTCTATCGCCTCTCGGGCGATCCGCTGCTGCCCACGCTCGTCGCGCGCGCACCCGTGCAACAGGTGACTGCGCTCCTGTCAGGCGGGGACGATGGCATGCGGTTCGCCACGTCCAACCCTGGGAAGCTCTTTCGGCTATCGGCCGCGCGCGCCGGTCGCGGCACGTACACCTCTGACGTTCGGGACGCCCAGGCCTCGGCCGCCTGGGGCGCGATTAAATGGGCGGCCCAGATCCCGGACGGGGCGGGCCTTGACGTGGCCACCCGGTCAGGCAACACCGCGACGCCCGACGAGACCTGGAGCGATTGGAGCGCGAGCTACTCCGACTCGATCGGCAGCGCCATCGCAAGTCCGCGCGCCCGCTACCTGCAATGGCGAGCGGTGCTGTCGGAGGGTCCCGCCGGGACACCCGTGTTGACGTCGGTCACCGCTGCCTACTTGCCTCGTAACACCCGTCCCCGTGTGACTGACATCACGATCCATCCGCCAGGCACAGTGTTCCAGCGGCCCTTTCCGACAGGGGATCCTGGAATCGCAGGATTCGAAGGAGACACCCCGGATCGGCGCGCCGCTGCATTGAGTCAGGGTGGTCGTAGGACGTCAACCCTGGCACCTGCGCTTGGACGGCAGGACTTCCAGAAGGGGCTGCTGACCTTCGTCTGGCAGGCCGAGGACGGCGACCAGGACGAGCTGAGCTACGACGTGCTGTACCGGCACGAAGGCGACACGACGTGGAAGCCCCTCCAGCGTGAGTTACCACTGTCGCTGCTCGTGTGGGATACCACGTCGGTACCCAATGGCCGCTATTCGATCCAGGTGGTCGCGTCGGACGGTCCGTCCAATGCTCCTGACTCGGCACTGACCGGCACCATGGAGAGTTCATCGTTCGAGATCGACAACACGCCGCCCGCGGTTGCCGTCACCGCCGTCCGCCGCGAAGGTGACCGCACGGTGATCGCGTTTGATGTGCGGGATGGATTCTGCGATCCAGAAAGCGGAGTATTCGCTGGATGGCGACCGCTGGCATGCGATTTACCCGACCGACGGCATTGCCGACTCCCGCACAGAGGCATTTGAACTGACGCTGGACAGTGAGACCGCAGCGGGCGTGGTCATCCGTGCCACCGACGCTCTCAGCAATACGACCAGCGCCAGGGGCGACGTGCCAACCGCAGCCGCTCGTCCCTGAATAGCGTCACCCCGTTCTCGCCCTCTGGCCCATCTCAGCGGCCGCGCCCGATCTCGACCGCCGTCCTGTTAGGATCACGCTATCCATGAGACGTCTGCTGATCGTGTCGGTTGGTCTTGGCGCCCTGATGGTGGGCGCGGCACTGGCGTGGTCCGCGGTCCGCCAGGAGCGCGATTATCAGGGCCTCATCGCGGCGGGAGACGCCGCCCTGTCCCAAGACCAGACATACGGCGCGATCGAGGCCTTCAGCGGTGCCCTGGCCCTCAAACGCGATTCGATGCTGGCCTACTTGAAACGAGGCGACACCTACCGTCAGCGTGGCGAGTTCCGCGCCGCGCTCCGCGACTTGCAAGACGCCACCGTGCTCGACCCTGCTGCGCCCCGACCGGTTGAGCTACTGGGGGACGTCAACTCGGCGATGGGGCAATACGCCGAAGCGTCAACACACTACGAGAGATTTGTCGCGCTGGACGACCGCTCACCACGCGTCCTGTACAAGCTGGCGCTCGCCTACTACAGGAGCGGCGACACAGAACGCGCCATCGGTCGGCTGCGGGGTGCGGTTGAGTTGGACGCAGACTTCACCGAGGCCCTCTATCTGCTCGGCATGTGCCTCCGCGAGAGCGGGCAAGACGAGGAAGCCCTGCGCACGCTGGCGCGTGCCGTCGAGCTCAGTCCGGCGTTTGTCGCCGCGCGCGACGAAATGATTACCATCTTCGACCGCGGAGGCCGCCGTCAGGAGGCACTGGAACAACGTGAGGCGCTCGCGGCACTTGAACCAACGCGCGCCGCGCGGCTCGTCGACCTCGGGCTGACCTACGCGCGCGCGGGCCAAACCGACGCAGCCGTGCTGACTCTGGGACGCGCGGCCCAGCGGTTCCCGGATGAACCGACCGTCTACACGGCGCTTGGTCGGGTGTGGCTCGAAGCCGCGGATGCCCTGGACGGTCGCGTGGCCCTGGGCAAAGCAATCGAAGCGCTGCAGCTCCACGCCACCGCCCCTGGAGCATCTGGCGAAACACTGATGCTCTACGGCAGGGCGCTGTTGCGCTCTGGTGATGCGCCTGTCGCCGAGCGTGTCCTGCAACAAGCCGCCGAACAGATGCCGGTACAACGAGCTGTGTTCCTGGACCTGGCTGATGCCGCCGAACAACTGGGGCACGACACGCTCGCTCTGGATGCGCTCCACCGCTACGTCGCGCTCGGCGATGGCGACGCCTCGGATACGACGGTCGCTGGGCACCTCGCTCGACTCCAGCACCAGACTCTCACTCCGTAGCCTCCTTCCTCCCGCTCCCCCCTTTCCTGCCGACGAACGAAGTGCCCCCCTAGCGACAACTGCGCACCTACGTCGGTCGGCCGCTTACACGTCCTGCGGCATCAACGACACCCGATCGATGCGATCGGTTAAACACCGCCTGTTTTTACCGATCGCGGAAGTGGCCTGCCCGTTGCTCCTCTAAACATCACGCCGACGCAGACCGGCACCCACACAGGGTCCCGGAGCGCAGGCGAGCGACAACAGAGCACCGTTGCCGACCATGCAAGGAGGCCCGGGTCGCCCGTTCGAGATGGCGAACAATGTCGGGCGGCCTGACTACGACCGCCATTCGCGGTGGCAGGGCAACATTACGCACGTGTGCTGATCGCGGCATGGGCGATCAGTGTGCAAGCGGGCGCGCAAAGAAAAACAGACCCCAAATAGGCCGCGCGTGGCTGGGGCGTGCAGGTCCTGCTTGCCTGCGGGATCGCTCTGTGGGCAGTTACTCCACACGTGCGGCGTGGCGCTTCAAGTGGGAGGCGGAGGTCCGGAGCGGCAATGCCGCTCCGGTCAGTGCTTATTCGGTGACGTTGATGGAGATCGTCGTGCAGAGGCCTGCAATCGTCTGGTGCAGGTCGTCCCCGATCTGCAACGTGAGCGTGTGCGGGCCGGTGGGCAACTGCATATCGATGACGGCGCTACCGTCGCCAAAGTGCACCCAGGGAGCCGCGCGAGGAATCGGCGCGCCATCGGGCAGGCACTCGGTGTCAATCGCCACGTGATGGTGCCCCAAGTCCGGTCTCGGATCGGTGACCTCGCCCTCAGGAACGGCCGCGATCAGGAAGTTCTCAGTCCCGAATTCAAGCCGTACCGGGCTTGCCAGAGTGACGCCATCTGCTGGCTGCAGAAAGACGGCTCGGGGGCCCGTTGGCGCTGGGGTTGGCTCCGCTACCGGCTCGGCCACAATCTCTTCTGCCGGCTCCGGCTGGCCACAGGCCGCGCAGGTCAAAACGAGCAGAGCCGCTACCGCTGTCTTCGTAATACGTGCTGTTGGCGTCGTGATTGGCATAGTGCAGAAGAGTGTATCACCGCGGCCGATCTGATTGGCACCGCCAGCAACCTCTGGCAGTCGTCACTGCCGGGGTGTTCTGGACGGTTCGGCATGAAGGGTAAAATGATTGACTCATGCTCAGATTCCTTACGGCCGGCGAATCGCACGGCCAGACACTTGTGGTCACGCTCGACGGCATGCCCGCGGGCCTTCAACTTGACATCGATTCGCTCAACGAGCAACTTCGGCGTCGGCAGGGTGGATACGGCCGTGGCCGTCGGATGGCCATCGAAAGCGACCACGTCGAAATCCTGACGGGCGTGCGGCACGGGCAAACGACTGGCGCACCAATCGCTCTGCTCGTCCGAAACCGCGACTGGGTCAACTGGCAGCAGACGATGCACGTCGAGGCCGAGATGCCCGAGGGCGCCAGCGGTGTCCAGCGCCCGGACGTCACACGCCCCCGGCCTGGCCACGCCGACCTGGCGGGAGCGGTGAAATATGGACATCACGATATCCGCGACGTGCTCGAACGGGCCAGCGCGCGCGAAACGGCGGCACGCGTCGCGGCGGGAAGTCTTGCTCGGCAGTTACTCGGGCGCTTTGGCGTGCGCATCGCCAGTCACGTCTCGGTCGTCGGCGATGCGATGTTGCCCGAGGGCCGGACCGTCTCGTTTGCCGAGGCCCAGGCTATTCCAGAAGACGCCCCACTCCGGTGCGCCGACTCGGATGTTCAGCATCGCATGATCGCCGCGGTGGATGCTGCGCGCGAGGCCGGCGACACGCTCGGAGGGGCGTTTGAAGTCATCGCCACGGGCATGCCCGTCGGCCTCGGGTCGTACGTGCAGTGGGATCGCAAGCTTGATGGCCGTCTCGCTCAGGCGATGATGTGCATCCACGCGATCAAGGCCGTTGGTATCGGCATCGGACCCGAGGTCGCCGTGCGGCCTGGCTCCAGGGTGCACGACGAAATCCGCCCCGCCACCGGTGCAGGCGCGCCGCTGCGGCCTTCCAATAATGCCGGCGGCCTTGAGGGCGGCGTCACCAACGGCGAGGACGTGCGCGTGATGGGCTTCATGAAGCCGATTTCCACGCTGATGAAACCGCTGCGGTCGGTTGATCTCACCACGATGCGGGAGGAACTCGCAGCGATCGAGCGGAGCGACGTCTGTGCCGTTCCAGCCGCAGCCGTCGTGGGTGAAGCGATGGTCGCGTTTGTTCTTGCCGACGCGTTTCTCGAAAAGTTCGGGGGTGATTCGATCGACGAGATCGAAGGTCACTACGAAGCCACAGCCGAGCAGGTCCGGCAGCGGTTCGCCGCGCGCAGCGAGGTGTCGGAGCCTGCATGATTCGACCGATCCTTCGCTTCGGTGAGCAGGCCCTCCACCGACCTGCGGCGCAGGTCACCGAGATCACACCAGACGTACAGCAGATCATCGACGACATGGTTCAGACGATGTACGCGGCGCCAGGCATCGGGTTGGCCGCGACGCAGATCGGCGTACCGCTGCGAATATTTGTCGCCGACGTGTCGGGTGGCCGCAACCAGGCGGAACTGATCACCTTCATCAACCCGCATCTCGTCGAGGCCGACGGCGCCCAATATGAAGACGAAGGGTGCCTCAGCGTGCCGGGGTTCAACGCAACGATCACGCGGCCGACGCGCGCGGTTGTGAAAGGCCTGGCGCTGGACGGCTGCGAACAGATTGTGGAGGGCACTGGTCTGCTGGCGCGCTGTTTCCAGCACGAGCTCGATCACCTCGATGGCACGCTCTTCGTGGATCACCTTCGCGGGCTGCGAAAGACACTCATCGTCCGCAAAATCAGGAAGCTCTCCCGCTCGGGTAAATGGTGATACGCCCCGGCGATGGTAGGACGTGTACCGGCGCGTCCCGCCGCGAATGGTAGATCCCCTCCGCATCGTCTTTCTTGGCACGCCCCAGTTCGCAGTGCCAACCCTGCAGGCGCTCATCGCCTCGCGCCACCAGGTGTGCGGCGTCATGACGCAGCCTGACCGCGCGCGGGGGCGGGGCCAGCGCGTGTCGCACGCCCCTGTGAAGGCCGCCGCGGTGGAACACGGCCTACCTGTGCTGCAACCAGGACGACTCAACGATCCCGATGTCGAAGCCACGTTGCGCACATGGGGCGTCGATCTCGGTGTCGTGGCGGCGTACGGCAAACTCATCCCGGAGTCGCTTCTTGTACTGCCACGACTCGGCATGATCAATGTGCATGCCTCTCTGCTGCCGAAATATCGCGGCGCCGCG
>Ga0115002_10001472_pt1 | contig 32426 bp, 24 predicted proteins | sample ArcticOcean_MG_C_8_FD_89576 | JGI IMG/M metagenome (GOLD analysis project Ga0115002, IMG submission 89576) | Marine microbial communities from western Arctic Ocean - ArcticOcean_MG_CB11_86 | ecosystem: Environmental > Aquatic > Marine > Oceanic | place: Arctic Ocean: Canada Basin | collected... | reverse complement strand
CAAAGGATCTTTTCCCAAGACTGGAGTTGGATTAAACCGAGTGGACAGATAAAGTGTCATCATCTCCTTTATTTAATTCTGTGAAAACCATAGGTTTAAGTTTCATTATTTTTGTTACCGCTGGTTGTTACTCAATTGATAATGAAACATCAGCCACGTCTGATTTTTCGTCCAATTTATTAAAAATCGAGGACATTTCATTATCAATTCTTTCAGATGCAAAAATTGATTATTCAGATGAACTTAGTCCATTTACCAAAAATTGGTTTCATTCCCTTTCAGATGATCAAAAATTATTGTTAACCAGTGTTGGTGTTTCATTCGTATATTTAAACAAGTATCGAAATACGGTCCATTTTGTGTTGAAAGATAACAATGACATTGCCGATAGAAGGATTTGCTTTTTCAAGAGAAAGACCGATATCATATTCTGAGACTTCGGAGTTTATGACATCCACCGACCGATACAAACATTATGAAAGTAATTGGTGGATCTTTAACTCTGAAGAAATCACACCCATCTTAGATGGTATATCTGAAACTAAAGATATTCTGATAATAGAATAGAGGAATTAAAGAGAACTTTAAAAGAGCAGACTAATCGCCGTTTGATGATCACTTCAGGCGTATCCATTTGGCCAAACTTCCAAACACTGCCTGCAATCCTAACCCTGTTTTTATTATTGGTCTGTTGAGTTGGATTAAATCGAGTGGAACGCTGACTCTTGTCAGTGGTTGTTTGTATTTGACCCTTTGCCGAGAATGGGTAGCCATTGGTTTAAGCAATTTAGTTTCTCCCCTGTTTCTAATGACAAGAAACTGATTGCGGTTGATTTAAATGAAAGCCATTATTCGCACTAGTTTTTCTACTTTATATCATGAAATTTAGCCTCTTATTATTTCTTGATTTACTTACGGTCGGTTCGGTTAGCGGACAACATTGGACTCAATTTAGAGGCCAGGATCAGACTGGAATTATTGAAGGATTCAAAATACCTACGGAATGGAATTTGGAGGACAATCTAAAGTGGACGATTCCGAGTCCGGCGATGGGTTGGTCTTCTCCGATTGTTTGGGGCGACCAAATCTTTATTACCGGTTCTTCTCTCTTGACGGAAGAAATGAAAAAACGGAATCGGGGAGGCGGAGAATATCGTACGCCTCTAGGAATTCACGTTAAGCTTGAGGTCATATGTTTGGACAAGAAAACGGGAGCGATCGAGTGGCGGAAGACGGCCTACGAAGGTCCATCCAAAGTGGCCACTCATGGAGGAAGTCCCTATTCAACGGAAACTCCGGTTACGGATGGGGTTCATGTCTACGCCTACTTTGGAACCATGGGGCTCCATGCATTCACCTTGGACGGTGAACTCGTTTGGCAGAAGGATCTTGGTGTTTTTGAAATGGACGGAGAATGGGGAACAGGAACTTCACCCATGATCCATGAGGGCGTCCTTTTTATGCAGGTAGATAATCTGGATTTTTCTTCCTTGATCGCTTTGGAGGCCCTGTCTGGAAAAGAGAAATGGAAAGTCAATCGAGATGAAGGCCCCAATCGAGGTACCCCCATGATTTGGCGTAACCGACTGCGTTCTGAACTAGTGACTCAGGGTGCGATTGCGCGGTCCTACAATCCGGAGAATGGGGAGTTGTATTGGCAAATTAATATGGCGGGAGGGCGTAGTAGTTCAACCGCGGTCGGAGAGCAGGACCGACTGATCATAGCCAACGAGAAACGTGGCGCTGGTGGATTTATGTTTTCGATCCGAGCAGGAGCTTCCGGTGACATTTCTTTGGCGGAAGGGCAGACCTCCAACGACGGTGTAGAGTGGAAGAATCCTAATGGTGGTATAGCCATGTCCTCCCCGCTTATTTACGAAGGCTGCGTCTACGCCTTTGAAAGACGAACGGGTATGGTAAGTTGCTACGATGCAAAAACCGGCGACGTAAACTATTATAGGAAGCACTTAAAAAAGGCTCGGGAATTCTGGTCTACGCCATGGGCTTATGAAGGCCATATATATTGTATCGACGGAAACGGTATCACCCATGTTCTCGAATCGGGTCCGATTCTAAACGAAGTCCGCCTCAACGAGCTGGACGATAAAATTTGGGCCATGCCAGCCTTCACTCCTGGGTCCTTGATCCTACGAGGGGCGGAGAATCTTTATTCGATTGAATCTAAAGATTCTGATTCCTTGCTGAGTAATTAGCCGTTCGTCGCCTTATGAGAAGTTATACTTACGCAATCAGTTCCGGAATTATATCTGCGCCTTCTACACCGACCAATTTCTTTTCTAATCCTCCGTGAAGATAGGTTAGGTGGTTGGGGTCCAAGCCCATTAAGTGCAAAATGGTGGCGTGCAATTTTTTGACGTGGGTTGGGTTGTCCGCTGCTTCGTTGCCCAGTTCGTCGGTGGTTCCAAAGCTGATGCCGCCTTTGATTCCTCCACCAGCCATCCACATGGTAAATCCTGCCGCATTGTGATCCCGTCCGGTGCCCTTGGCGTATTCCGCAGTGGGTTGACGTCCGAACTCACCACCCCAAACCACTAAGGTTTCTTCGAGTAATCCGCGTCGCTTGAGGTCCTTCAATAATCCAGCGATGGGCTTGTCGGTCGCACCCGCATGTTTGTTATGGTTAAATTCCAGATCGCCATGCGCATCCCAATTGCTGTCTGTGTGAGCTCCACCCGAGTACAGTTGAATAAACCTAACATCACGTTCGACCAAGCGTCTGGCTAGCAAACATTTCGTACCGAATTCTTTGGTACGGTCCTCGTCTATTCCGTAAAGTCGTTTGGTTTCTTCCGTCTCCTTTTCTAGCTCGACGGCTTCAGGAGCTGTGCTTTGCATTTTATATGCGAGCTCATAACTGGCGATCCGGGCCTCCAGGTTGGTGTTGTCGTAACGGTTTTTTAGATGGCCGTCATTAAGGTGATTTAAACTTTGAATGACCCGTTGTTGTTCGGTCATCGACATCCCTTGTACGCTCTTAAGGTTGAGCAGGGGACTGCCTTCTGATTTGAAGGTGGTTCCTTGGAAACTGGCAGGCATATAGCCACTGGCCCAATTCTTTGCGCCGCTAATAGGACCGCCAGTATGGTCAAGCATAACGACATAACCGGGCAAATCCTGATTGACGGTTCCGAGCCCATAATTAACCCACGACCCCAAGGATGGGCTTCCACTAAGAATGGATCCTGAGTTCATCATCAGCATGGCCGAACCATGAATCGGGCTATCTGCCTGCATGGATTTGAGAAACGCTATGTCATCAACACAGGTGGCTAGATGAGGGAAAAGATCGGACACCCATTTACCGGATTTCCCGTATTGTTTGAATTTCCATTTTGGACCGACCACGCGGCCTTCATTTTTCTTACCCCCGCGACCAAAGGTTTTGATATCAATGGTTTTTCCGTCGTATTTAAACAATTCTGGCTTGTAGTCGAAGGTATCCACATGGCTCGGCCCACCATACATGAATAGAAAGATAACCCGTTTAGCTTTGGGCGCGTAGTGAGGCATCTTTGTGGCGAGTGGGCCACTCAGGGTTGCACCGTTAAGAGAATTAAAGAACCCCTCTTGGCCTAACAGTCCTGTTAAAGCCAGTCCGGTGAATCCACCACCCACGGTGGAAAGAAATTCGCGGCGAGCCATTCGCCTGCAGAAATTTTGTGGTTCTGTCTTCATTAATCGAGAAATAGAAATTCGTTCAGATTCAACAGCATCAATGCGAATCGATTCACAGCCGTGGGGAAATCGTGTCCAAAATCCTGTTGCATGGATTGTATAAGGTCGATCGATATTTTCCGTTCAGAGTCGTCCGATAATCTGCCCAACACGGTTTCGAAACCAGCGCTTACCAGAGCTTCAACTCCCTCAGAAGCGTTTGTGTTAAGTTGTTGCGCGAGGCGTTCCGCATGGTCCGCCATGAAACTGCTATTCATCATGGTCAGAGCCTGACCAGGAACCGTTGTGTTAAATCGAACCGCGCAGGCTGTGTCGGTATCGGCAGCATCAAAGGAGGACATCATCGGGTCCTGAAGGGAGCGTCGGGTGAAGGTGTAAATACTTCGTCGGTTTTGATGCTCCGGACCTGCCGCCAGGTTCCAGCGTTTTCCCGCATTCGATGCGGTAGCTAAAACCTCTTCTTGGAGTTTGGGGAAGACACTCGGACCACCCACTTGCGGGTTAAAGTTGTCTGCTACCGTAAGGACAGTGTCGCGAATTTCCTCTGCCGTTAATCGACGCATATTGTAACGCCAGAAATGATCGTTGAGCGGGTCTTTTTCCAGGGCCTTGTTGTTGGGAGCAGAAGACATTTTATAGGCATTGGAAGTCATGATCAAACGGTGGATATTTTTCATGGTCCAACCTTGGGTAACAAATTCATTGGCCAGCCAATCCAGTAGCTGAGGGTGAGTGGGTTCACTGCCAAGTCCTCCAAAATCATCGCTGCTTCGAACGAGTCCTCTGCCGAAATGGTGTTGCCAGATGCGGTTTACGGCAACTCTGGCGGTCACTGAATTCGAGTCGCTGGCAATCCATTCAGCCAGTTGCAAGCGTCGATCTACATCGGTCGTTGTACGAGATGCCGTTTCCGTATTCAAGATCGACGGAAGTCCTGGTTGAACTTCTTCTCCGGGCGCATAGGGGTTACCTCTGAAGAGAATATGGGTCGACTTTTGTTCATCCAAGTTGGAGGCAGCTGTGGTCAGTGAGCCTTCCATTTGTTCTTGAAGTGGCTTGAAGGCTTTGAGGACCGTTGTTTCGAGGTCCCTGTTTGTCTTAAATGCGGCGCCCCATTCTCCGCCAGAGTCGGGAGACTGTTTGGTCACACCGTTTCCTGCTCCTTTTATTTTGCTCCATTTGGATGTGGAAACCCAGCTCGCTGGGTTATCATCCGTCAGCATGCTGATTTCCAGGTTCATCAGACTGTGTCTTCCAAAGATCAATTTGAGATCATGCGAGCCAGCTGGAAGATCTATGGAAAAATCTTCGGTGATGGTGTTGGTGCCTACTTTAGAAAAAACGAGCTCCTCTCCCAAATACATCCAGGCTCCACCGTTGACGGTAACTCTGAATGTCTTTGAACCTGCCTCGGGTTGGTTAAACGTCCCTCTTACCACGTAAGAAGCCGGCACTTCTTTGGCGGGTGTGATTTGTGTGATGTCTGTTGCCAAATGAATTTTTCCGTCTGGCAAGGTTCCCTCATACGAGTAGTCGATGCTATCGAGGTCGCCATGAGCAGTGTTCCAGTCCTCCGTCACAAAACCGAATCGGAGGTCGGTTGGGTAGTTCTCATCGATCGTGGGTTGCTCAGGAATGTAGCCATATAAATGATTGGCCGCTTCCCACATTTTTAATCGGGGCAGCGTAATATCTCTGATGGCCTGTTCGAGTTGTTGAGACAGCTGTGATTCTGTTGCCGGATCAAAAACGGATATGGTGGCGATATCCTGATTACGGATACGGAACGGGATCTTGAGATTTCTAAAGTAGGACAGGAATTGGTAGTACTCTTTTTGAGAAATGGGATCGATCTTGTGGTCGTGGCATCTTGCGCATGACATGCTGGTTGCCAACATTGAGCGAGATACGGTGTTGATGATGTCGTCGTAGTAATCGAAGAAAAATTGTTCCTCATCAGCCGGTTCGTCGTCGTAAAGTCCTAAGTGCAAAAAGCCGGTCGCAATGGTGGTGTCCATTGTTGCGTTCGGTTTTACATCTCCGGCGATTTGATCGATGATAAATTCATTATACGGCTTGTCCTGATTGACCGCGTTGATGACATAGTCGCGGTACTTCCACATGTTGCGTTTATCACCATCGCGTTCATAACCGTTGGATTCCGCCCAGCGGACAACATCAAGCCAATGCCTTCCCCATTTTTCGCCGTAATGATGTGAGTCGAGTAATTGGTCGATCAGGTGACCCCAGGCTTGCGGTGAGTCGTTCTGGAGCAACGCGCTCACCTGTTCATCGGAAGGAGGAAGTCCCGTCAAATCATAACAAGCACGTTTTAACAAATCCAGCCGGTCGGCTTGTGGATTAGGTGTCAGTTTTTGTTTTTGTAAGTTGGCAAGAATGAAAGCGTCGATTGGATTCGAACGCCATGCTTTATCTGAGACCTTGGGAACCGGGACCTCTGATGGCGGAAGGTAGGCCCAATGTTTTACCGTTTCTCCTGCTTGGCTCATGAGGCTGTTTACACCGACCAAAAGTAGAGCAGATGCGAGGAAACAAATTGGGGAAGTTGTTTTCATTCTAGGGATGAAAGCGGTCATCTAGGATCGCCAATTGGGTAGTTAATCTACTACTCTGTGAATTCTGTTAGGCTTTTCCAATAAAACTTTTCAGAAATCCTCAATTAATCTTTCGAAAAATTATTTAATTTCCTGCTTTCAGCCCATGGCAAAAGGGTTTGAGATACCTATTACTATAACGTGAAAAACTCCGACGACCCCAACCAACCCCGTAAAACCTCAGAAGAACTTCGAAGCCATAGGTGGTATGGGGTAAACGACCTACGTTCATTTGGCCACCGCTCCCGTTCAGCTCAGATGGGCTACAGCCGGGAAGATTATGCCGGGAAACCGGTAATAGCGATTCTCAATACCTGGAACGACATCAATCCCTGCCACTCACACTTTAAGAATCGTGCTGAGGAGGTAAAGCGTGGGATCTGGCAAGCTGGTGGCTTCCCTGTTGAACTTCCAGCCATATCGCTGTCGGAAAACTTCATGAAGCCCACTACGATGATGTATCGTAATCTGCTCGCTATGGAGGCTGAAGAACAGTTGCGCGCGCATCCAGCGGATGGAGTAGTACTGATGGGGGGCTGTGACAAAACAACTCCCGCGCTTCTGATGGGAGCGGCCAGTATGAACCTGCCGGCCATTTATCTTCCTGCCGGTGCTATGTTGCGGGGAGATTACTGCGGAAAGATCCTGGGAAGTGGGACGGATATTTGGAAATACTGGGCGGATTTACGTGCTGGAAAAATCAATGAGTGTGAATGGCGTGGTATTGAGTCAGGCATCGCGCGCTCCGCAGGAACCTGCATGACTATGGGAACGGCGGCAACGATGATGAGTGCTGTGGATGCTTTGGGAATGACTTTGCCTGGTGCTTCTTCCATTCCGGCCGTCGATAGTCGGCATTCTCAAATGGCCACGAATGTGGGCCGTCGCATTGTCGAAATGGTTTGGGAAGATCTGAAGCCTTCTGATATTTTGACCAAAGAAGCTTTCGATAACGCCATAACGACCGTGCTTACATTGAGCGGATCGACCAATGCAGTTATTCATTTGATTGCGATGGCACGAAGAGCAGGAGTCGACTTGAGCATGGAGCGGTTTGATGAACTCTCTACTACAGTTCCTGTGATTGCAAATATGCGACCTGCAGGAGATTTCCTGATGGAAGACTTTTACTATGCTGGCGGACTGGAAGCCATGCTGGAGCAAATTCGCTCCCTGCTTCACACCGAATGTATAACCGTGAATGGCAAAACGATAGGCGAGAACATTGCTGGTACCAAAGTCCACAATTCAGAGGTTATTCATTCTTTGGACAATCCCTGTGCACCCGCAGGTAGTTTGGTGATTCTTCGCGGGAACTTGGCGCCGAACGGTGCTGTAATGAAACCGGTGGCAGCGGAGGCGCACTTGCACAAGCATACCGGGAAGGCCATTGTCTTTGATTCCTACGACGAAATGCAGGCAACCATCGATGACCCTGATTTGGACGTAGATGCTGATTCAGTCATTGTTTTGCGCAATGCCGGCCCAGTAGGAGCGGGTATGCCGGAGTGGGGCCAATTGCCGATCCCACAAAAATTGCTACAAGCGGGTGTGCGTGATATACTTCGCCTCTCGGATGCGAGAATGAGTGGAACGAGTTATGGTGCCTGCGTGCTGCATGTGGCTCCAGAATCATTTGTCGGCGGACCTCTTGCTCTGCTGAAGACGGGTGATTTGATCAAACTCGACGTGGAAGCTCGCTCCCTTGACATGCTGGTAAGCGAAGATGACCTGGCCGCCAGACGTGCAGCTTATATCGCTCCTGAGCCGAGGTATCCTCGTGGATATGGAAAGCTTTATTCTGATCATATCCAACAAGCCGACCAAGGTTGCGACTTCGACTTTCTTATAGGCACTGCTCCCATCCCCGATCCAGAAATACATTAATTTTTGGCGATCACCAGATTGAGCAAGAGGTGTAGTTATAAAAATAAAGTTTCTAGTGTTGGAGAAATACCCTAACTTCTATTGTATTCGATTTTGCTCAATCTTCTCGTCCACATGTGCGAATTGCCGCGTTGGAGACTTGGATGTGAGTCGGTCACGACCGAATGGTCGCTCCCGGCTCCAATCAGCCTCCGCCTTTCACTTCATCACATCTGAACTTCATGACCATCAAAAATAAACTTCGCAAATTTACCGGCAAATTCCTACTCCATTAAAATATGACTACTCCTTATTCAGGTATTCCTAATCAATTCCGGCAGGACATGCTGGCTAGAAAAAATTTAATCGGCTGTTGGTGCGCCATGAGCAGCCCAATCAGCGCTGAAATATTGGGCCAGGCAGGTTTCGATTGGTTGTTGGTAGACGGTGAACACTCGGCCAACGATTTTAAGGACTTCATGCATCAACTAATGGCTTTGAAAGACAGTGCGAGTGCACCGATTGTGCGTCCGCAGTGGTCTGAGCCGGTGATCGTCAAACGTCTCATGGATCTTGGTTTTCACAACTTTCTGTTTCCTTTTATTGAGACGGAGGAACAAGCGAAAGCTATGGTTGCGGCTACTCGTTATCCACCCGATGGAATGCGAGGCGTAGCCCTAATGCAACGAGGTAACAAGTTTGGCTATATCACCGATTATCCGGAGAAGATTAATCAAAACGTGGGAGTCCTTGTTCAGATCGAAAGTCTCGAAGGTCTTGAAAACGTTGAAGCCATTGCAAAGGTCGACGGTGTGGACGGGTTGTTTATCGGACCTTCCGATTTGTCAGTAGCGATGGGCCATTTTTGCCAACCCATGCATCCAGAGGTTCAGGAAGCAATGCAACGGATTATTGCCGCTGGGAAGGCGGAGGGTAAGACCGTTGGGATTATTGCTCCGGTTGAAGAACAAGCACGGATGTATTTGGAGATGGGGGTTAACCTGGTTGCTGTCGGAGCCGATTTGGGGATTTTCAAGAACTCGACTTTGGAGTTGAGGAAGAAATTTATACCCTAGGGATTCTCAGCGGAAGTGAGCGATCTACATCAAATGAGGTAGGGCTCGATTGCCAAGCGAGCCGATTTGAGGTCCGGCTTTATAACAACTGAGAGGAAGACGAGAGGACGAGAAAGAGGAAAATTGAATTTTCTGATCTTTCAGCAAGGAGTTACACCCTTTTTTAGAATGATGTTTCCGTATTTGGCGGTTTCGCCGGTCATGACAACTGCGTAGGCGCTACGTGCTCGTTCGTAAAAGGCAAAACGTTCTACTCGTTCAGGAGCTAGGGTTTTGGGCCAGGATGTATTTATCGCTTTCATGTATCCATCTTCGACGGTGGGGTCGAGTTTGTCCCCTGGCACTGCTGCCATCATGGCAATTGGATTATCTACGTATTGATCCAGGATAAACAACGGTATGATGCCTTCCAAAAGTGGAGCGATCTTTAGACCATCGGCCCGAATAACGTTTTGGTTGAATGTCTCGCCCGGGAAATGGGCATCGGCAAGGATGATTTCATCGCCGTGTCCCATGCGGTAAAGAGCGTTTAATAATTCAGGGCTTAAGACTGGGGAAATTCCGATGAGCATAATTCGTAGTATTGGGTATTAATGGATGGAATAAAAGCGTTATCCCTTGGAGAATTTTGTGAGTGATTTCTTAGTTTTCAGTTGAGTATATTCTGTCTGTACATGTATCCAATTACAAACAACCCTATCAACACTTAATCATCCCTATGTATATGACCTATTGTTTTCGTCTTCTTTCGCTTTTTGTTTTTGGAACTCTGATTTCGTCCCATTTATTTTCGGCTGAACGGCCTAATGTGGTTTTCATTATCACGGATGATCAGGGCTATGGTGATATCAGTGCCCACGGAAATCCCATACTGAAGACGCCTGCTATCGATGCGCTGCACGCCGAAAGTCTGAGGCTGACCAATTACCATGTGACTCCCACTTGTGCGCCTACGCGTGGTGCCTTAATGAGTGGTCACTATACTAACCGTGCAGGGCCGTGGCATACGATCATGGGTCGTTCTATGTTGTTCGAAGATCAGGCCACTTGGGGAAATGTGTTTGAGGACTCTGGATATGCTACCGGGATGTTTGGGAAATGGCACCTGGGCGACAATTATCCTTACCGTCCTGAAGACCGGGGATTCCAGGAAGTAGTCAGGCATGGTGGCGGTGGAGTAGGGCAGACTCCTGATTTCTGGGATAACTCTTATTTCGATGATACTTATTGGCACAACGGGGTACCGCAGAAATATAAAGGCTATTGCTCTGACGTATTTTTTGATTCCGCCAAAGACTTTATCACGGCCAGTGTGAAGGAAAACAAGCCGTTCATGGCCTACATATGTACTAACGCTCCTCACGGGCCCTTTCACGTAGCTGATAAGTATTGGAAGCCTTATATGAAGTCCGGGATCTCTGAGAGAGAAGCCATCTTCTTCGGCATGATCGCCAATGCCGATGAAAACGTGGCAGAGATGCGTGAGTTTCTCGAAAAGAAGGGTCTGACCGAGAATACGATATTCGTATTCACTACAGACAATGGAACTGCGACAGGTGAACAGGTATTCAATTCCGGCATGCGCGGTAAAAAGGGTAGTGAATACGAAGGTGGTCACCGAGTTCCTTTGTTCATACACTGGCCAAAAGGCGGATTGGATAAAGGGCGCGATATCAACGAGCTCAGTGCTCACATCGATATGTTGCCTACCTTTATTGACCTATGTGGTCTAAAAGCTCCCTTGGATTACGCATTTGATGGGCGTTCGCTGGCTCCACTCCTATTCGATCTTCCAACGGCTTGGCCGGATCGAGCTATTATTACCGACTCTCAACGGGTTCAGGATCCTATCAAATGGCGGAAGAGCAGTGTAATGACTCAGCGCTGGCGATTGGTGAATGGCGAAGAACTCTACGACATGGACAGTGATCCGAGTCAGGAAACCGATGTTGCTGGTAAATTCCCGAAAGTGAAATCGCGTTTACGCGGTGATTACGATGCCTGGTGGGAAAGTTTGCAGCCAGCATTCAAAAAATTTGCCACCATCACTCTGGGGCATCCCTCAGACAATCCTGCTCAACTTACTGCCCACGATTGGTTGACGGGAAATTTGGGAGTTCCTTGGCATCAGAGTGCGATTCGAGAAGCAAAGCTTGGGTATGGCTACTCAGGTATATGGGCTGTAAAGATTGCCGAGGCAGGTGACTACAAACTCACCTTGCGGCGCTGGCCTCGTGAAACGGGTCTCGATATGGACGCCTCTCTTGCACCGGGTAAACCCGTCGATGGATTGAAAGCTTATCGAGAAACGCCCGGCAAAAGCCTAAAGCTGAAAACAGCCACGGTAAAAGTTGGAGATCAAACATCGGAGAAACAAGTCACTGGCGGCGAAGGAACCACCTTCAATATGACCTTACCCGAAGGTAAGACCTTTATCGAAGCCTATTACTACACGGCGGATGATCAGCAGTTAGGCGCTTACTACGTGATCGTTGAGAAGGTGTGAAATTGAAGGCTGAACAGGAGTGAAGAAAGGTTGATCTAACCTAGAGCAGTTCAACGATAAATAGTCACAATTTTCTGATTTAGGTGGGGCTCGATCCAGCTTCGTTTGATGACTTCGCTGGACTGGTAGCCGACTTGTCCGGCGAAACTCGGATGAGCGTAGCCTAGCGAGCCAATATGGAAACTGCTGTTGTTGTTCGCTTCGCTGTCGCCAGACGGCTTATTGCTTGTCCAAGTTATTAATCAATGCTGCGAGGAGTCCGCAGGACCAAGACTCGTCTCAGTATCAGTGCTAGTAATTTGTCGTGGCTGGGGCGTTAAACGGTTTCAGAATATCTCTAGTTTCACAAAGAGGATGTGCAAAATACAAATTCTAACAACGTTCCCTACGGTCACTTGATCTGCTTGCAGCAGAACAGAATCGCTATGCGAACAGGATTTTCCTCTAATCCATTTAGGCAGGATGAAACGGACATGATTTATCGCACGTGAGATCGCGGTGCGTATAATAATCAGGGGAAGATTTTTATTTATGGACGAGCCGATGATCAAATTAAAATTGGAGGAGTCCGGATTGAACCGGGAGAAGTTGAATTTACTTTGAAAAAACATCCTGAGGTCGAGACCTGCCATGTAATTGGCCAGAAGGATGCCAATGGTGAAAACTGCCTGGTCGCGTATGTTGTGGCTCCCTCAAATCCGAGTATTGAGGCCTTATATAATTTCTTATTGGATACGTTGCCTCCAAGGATGATTCCATCCGGTTTTGTAATGCTGCCTGAAGTGCCTCTTACGCCAAGCGGAAAGCTTGACCGCAAAACTCTACCTTCTCATGAAGAAATCCGACCAAATTTGGCTACTGAATTTGTGGCTCCCAAGGGGGAACTAGAAGAAGGGTTGGCATCGGTTTTCTGTTCTTTGCTCGCTCTGGATACGGTGGGAGCCCAAGATATTTTTCCATCTAGGAGGTAATTCTCTGATGGTGATTCGGCTTTGTTATCGAGTAAATAAAGAGCTTGGTAAAAACCTGAGCGTTGCCCATGTGTTTAAATACCCAACGATCAAACAGTTAGCGGAATTTACAGAGAATAACTCAGATCAATCTCATTTTGTGATGGAATTTGGAGGATCGGGTGATGAAGCCCCATTTTTCTTTATCCCGGGAATAACTCGAAATACATTAGTTTTAGAGGCTTGGCTCAATTAATTGGTGGTGATCGTTTGTGTTATGGTCTTGAACTCCCCATGCCTCAGGACGATGAAGAACCTTTAAAAACTTTGGAGGAGTTAGGTTCGCATTGCGCCGAGCAAATCCGAAACGTGCAACCACATGGTCCATACAATCTCGCAGGATATTCTTTTGGTGGACTTTTGGCCTATGAAACTGCTCGTCAATTGTGCCATCCGGATGAACCCAGACCGAATGTTGTATTATTTGACTCCCGTCACCGTTTACCTACCAAGCATGGATTGGCTAAACGCTTGAAATGGGGAATCCGACTCCTTCACAAAGAGAAACTAAAATACCTTCGCTACGTGCTTAAAGAATTTGGATATAATTTGGGGAGTAAGATGGGCCTGAAATACCATTCTCCGGCTTTAATTCCTATAGAACTTATGACTGGGGGAATTCGACCGATTATGTCGAGTGCGTTTCATTACAGTTACGATCCTGCTCCATCGCCTTTGAATTTATTGTTATTCACGGTACGAGATACAGAATATTCAATAACGAGCGGAAACGATCTCAAACGCTGGAATAATTACAGTGATAATGAAGTAATGTATCACCGTATTGAAGCCGACTACCATAATCAAATTCTCGGTGAGAATCACTTGGAATAAATCACAGAAAAAATAAAGGAATTAATAAACGAAGAGTAGTTCTTCGAAATTAAAAGCCTTCGGATTTCACTGGAGGTTCAGAGGCCGTTGGTATGATCCCTATTAGATAGGTTAGACCTACTCCGATCAGCATTGGATACTGCCAGGCGAGCTGAATAATTCCTTTTTCTGATATAATAAGTAATAAGGCTGTGCTGGCGCTACCTATGATCATGGCGATCAGGTTCCATTTATCTTTCCCTCGTTTGCTCAGTAGTCCTACGAGGAATACGCCCAGCAAACCGCTGTAAGTAATCCCGGAAATTTTAAAAGCCAGCCACAAGAATTCTTCGCTGTTCCTAATGCCCCAGGCAATAATCACTAGGACAATTGCCACCAAAACCATGAACAGTCGGGCGATCCACACTTGCTTCTTAGTATCAGTAGGATCTTTCAGGAAGGGACTGTAGAGATCGACAACAATGGATGAGCTCAGCGCAGCCATTGCACTATCCAAGCTCGACATGGCTGCAGCCAATACACCGCACAAAAGTAGTCCGCGCAAACCCGCTGGCAGGACGCTGGCAATGAAGTGAGGAAAAACTTTATCAGATGCCACCTCACCGAATTCATTGAGTGGTAACCCGGTTATGGTTGCTACCTGACTATAGTAAACAAACAGCCCAACACCGATCATCAGAAATAGACTCGCAACGGGTAATGCCACAAACCCACTAAGTATAATGCTGCGTCTGGAATCTTCCACTTTCTTGCAAGTAAGCAGTCGTTGAGTGAAATCGTGGTCCGTGCCCAGAGAAGCCAAGGTGCTCAAAAAGCCAAAAACCATTGCCAAGAAAAACCAGTTACTGTCTTTCAAGATTCCTTCTTTCGCTGTCCATTGAAAGATTTCCAATCGTCCGGATTCTTTACCCGCTTCGAAAATGGTTCCCCAACCAACCAGGTCTTGGAGAACAACCAACATGACCAATCCGGCCGTCAAAAACACAATCGCTTGAATGCAATCCGTCCAAATTACGGCTCGAATACCTCCAATGCCAGCATAGACCAGGCAGAGTAAGGCAAATGCAATCATCGTCCAAATAAAGGGTATCCCAAGAATGATATGGAGCCCTGTTGAAGCAATCATCAGTCGAACGGCTGAGGCCAGTATCCGGGACAACAGAAAAAACACAGCGGCAGAGTAATGGCTCTGACTTCCGAACCGCGTTGCCAGGTATTGGTAGATGGATAAATAACGGGCCTTGTAAAAAGCAGTTAGAAACACGAAAGCGATAGCGAAGCGAGCCAACAGAGATCCAATCGTTATTTGAAGATACCCCAAGTTACTGGAATAACCTACGCCGGGAGTTCCGAGAAAGGTTGCTGCACTAATTTCTGTGGCAACCAAAGATCCTAAAACAGCCAACCACGGAACTTTTCTGCCGCCAGCGACATAGCCTTCCATACTTTCATCTTTTTTGCCGACTCGAATACCGACAAACAGGACCGATGCAAAATACAGCAGTATGATAAGGATATCAGGTAGACTAAGCGTTTCCATTCAGAAAGATTTTAACCTAGGTCTTTAAAAGAGGATGCAAAGGCAAAATTGCACTTAGCTCTGACTATTCCTCAAAAACCGAAAAGATAGTTTTGAGAAGTGGACCACGCCACTTGTTCGTTTGAGCTTGAGGGACCTGGGTCAATACAATGACAATTAAATCCAAGTCGAAATCCAAGATGGCGATCGTTCCCGACGCCCCGGTGTGTTGAATACGTTTCGTCGAGCCATCGGCTCTCTTTTGAAGGATGTTGAATCCGAATCCATAGCCAGTGCCTTTCGAGCTTGGTTGGGCGACATACATGCGCTTTAACGCCTTCTCAGATACGACTTGTTTTCCATCTACCATACCCCTGTTTCGATGGAGCAGAAACAAGCGACCAACTCCGTCCAGATTTGTTATAAGATTACCTCCTGGATTTATAACGGTGCCCATGCCAGTTCCAGTAAGTACTTTGAGTCCGTTTTTGGTTCTTTGGTAGGGTACCGGAATTTTATCCATCATGGCATCCCTATCGTAGGTGGATTCGTAAGCGCCTATGTTATCAAATAGTAAGGTTTTCATCGCTTCCGGGTAGCTCATATCCGTGACGATTTCTGCGATGCGTCCAACGGTCATGTAACCCAATCTTGAGTAGGCATAGTTGGTTCCCGGTTTATGCCATAGTTTCTTCGTAGCTAATTCATGGGTTAGTGACTCCAAGTCACCATTGAAGTTTAAATTGAATTTGCCGGCTTTCAAATCGTTGTTGCTTGGAAAACCAGTGGTATGCGACAGGCATTGAGATATCGTAGGCGAAGATACAGATGCGTCCTGTCCCTCTACGTTCATGGTCTTAAAGCCTGGGATAAATTTACTGACCGGATCATCGAAGGAAATCTTTCCTTGGTCTACCAGCATCGCGATCATGGTGGCTGTATGCGGCTTGGTTAGCGAGGCTACCCGACAGGGCACATCCATCGAGAAGGGACGTTTATTTCGGAGATCGGCTACACCAAATCCTTCTTTCAATATAATCTCACCACGGTGAATTAACATGAGGTTTCCTCCGGGTATGAAGGACTCGTCTATTCCACGTTGAAAAGCTTCATCGATGCTCTGCTTTTGGGCTTCGCTGAATCCATGTCCACTCCAAGAGCCTTCAGGGATTTCTGATACAGATTTCCCGTTCAGAACATGGGTGAATACTACGAGAGAAAGATAAAATCCAAATACGAAAAGAACTTTCATAACTAATTGGGGCTAATTGAATACTGGAAGCTACATTTCCAACTATGCCGGAAAGCATCAGGGCTTAAAGATCAAAATAAGCTCGGAAAAGTATTGAGAAACACAGGGTTTTACCTGTGTGCCGTTTTGAGGATTAGCAGTTAATGAGTATACTACTCTCTAGTTTGCCTTCAAATACGCCACCACATCGGCTACATCCTGAGCCGATAGTCCTAATTGTGCGCCTGACATCATCAAGCTATGAGAAAGGCGACGAACTTGTTTCACTTGGTCACCAGGCACAATTTGCTGAATTCCACCCATGGATAAGATTATATAAGGATCGGATTCTGTGAGCAACACCCCATCAATTGTTCGACCATCCTTTAACACAATCTGGTTACCACGATACCCATGAGCTATATCAGCATTGGGCTCGATGATGGATGTGAAAATAACATCACGTGTTTGGGTTTGTCCCCAACCATTTAAGGAGGGACCAAACTCAACTCCGACATCACCTACTTGGTGACACATGATGCATCGCTGAGCAGCTGTTTTACCACGAACTGCGTCACCCTTCATTGCCAACAATTTATCCATAGAAGGGTAGGTGCTTGGGATGTCTGCCGAATTGGTAGATACCACTTCTTGCAGCTTGACTTTTGAAGGGTCGTAAATGTCTCGCTTCGCTAAGGTAGGCAAAAGATTAAGGTTCTTCCAAAATCCGTTGGCCCGGTTCAACAACCACCAGGTTGCATCCTGCTTGAGTGAAGAATCGCCCTCAGCCAAGTCCATCATCGCGTTGGCAGCCGTTCTTTTATTGGTAAAGGCCAAAGCGTCCATTGCTTGTTTGCGCTGTTCATGACTCAAGCTGGCACTGGTTGATCTTTTTGCGAGATCTCCAATTGCTGCTGGAGGGTGCAAGCGCCAAGCTATATCAGCAAATGCATCTGACCATTCTAGTGGATCTTTATTTCCAGCTACAGCTTTGGTTGCATTGTACACTTGGGTTTCAACACCGGTTGAACCAATCCCGAAAGCTTCCAAATAACTTCTGTCATTGCCTTCATATCTTTTACCAATTTCACGAAGAACTTGACGGCTTTGTTTGATCGGCACATCCCGCATAGACAAGGCCACCTCCCGCCGCACGGCTGGAGACGAGTCTTTAGCCATCTTTTGGGCCATCCTGATTAGGGCGAACTGGTTATGGCGCAGGGCTCGATAGGCAACTATGCGAGTTTCTTCGTCTTTGGAGTCGAGTTGTTTTTCAACGACGTTCTGACCAGCTTCCCCCATCTGGCCAAGTAGGAAGATCGCTCTGGCAGCAATAAAGGAGTTCTTGTTCTTCAGCAGTTTAGATATAGCTGGTACAGCTGATGATCCTTGTTCCTTCAATGCCACAAAGCCTAAGTTCCGCACATTGGGCGCTGGACTTTTAAGAGCTTCAATTTGGCCGGCTGTAGTGCTAAGATCCAACTTTGGAATACGTGGTTTAAATCCTTTGGGCGCAATGCGGTAAATAGTTCCAGAACAAGTTTCATCAAGGTCTTGGTGACCGCCAACGCGTCCGTCATACCAGTCGGTGATATAAATGGCGCCATCAGGTCCGATCGCCACATCCGAAGGACGGAACAAGGTCTTAATGTCAGCACTTATATTGTTGCCGCCACCGATGAAATCGGATCCGGCAAATTCACCTTCTTCATTGGTGGTAACAAAGTTAGAGCGTTCCAAATCAAAACCCGCGCCATTCAGCTTAGGCTGATAACTAAAGACAACATTCTTACCGGCTTCGCATGAGAGGAAGGTTCCGTTCCATTCATCACCCAGAGCACCATTTTCATAAAAGACATTTCCAGTAGGTGAACCACCACCGTACACATCACCAGCTGGCATGGTACCCGGATCTTCCTGACGCCACTCAGCAATAGCCGTAGTTTGCCCTGGGCGTTTATCAGCCCGCCAGGAACGTTGCCCATCAGCTGAGGCAAAACCGGCATTACCATATTCAAGTATATGAGTTACACGACAGGCTGGGGGATCGTCATTGTCGTTTTGAAAAACGTCTCCCATCGATGTGATGGATTGTTCGTAACTATTCCGATAGTTATGACCGATAATTTCCACATTCGTGCCATCAGGGTTCATGCGGGCTGTAAACCCACCAAGGTATACATGTCCATCGTCGCTTGGAAGACCTGCAATTTCTTTATGAACAAAAGGATACTCGTAGGGACCAATTACACCTGGGCTATAGGGACTGGAAATACGAAAGGTCTTATTAGAAAGATCTGTGAAAAGCGCACCGGTATTTCCGGAGTTGAAATACCATTTTCCATTGGGACCAACCGTTACTGAATGGAGACTATGGTCGTGGTTCTTTCCGCTAAATCCTTCTAGCAGAGTTTCTCGTGTATCGATACCGGGCTCGAAAACTAAATTACGATTCACATCGGTATAAACAATCAGTTCTGGAGGCTGAGAAACAACTATCTTGTTATCGATGACTGCTACACCTAAAGGAGCAATCAGGGCCTCTTCTTGGACAAACATGTGGCTTGAGTCAGCCTTGCAGTCCCCATTTGTGTCTTCGAGAACCATGATTCGGTCTCCCGCAGGCTGACGCTCCCAGTGTTTTCTGTATCGCACGCCTTCGGCCACCCAAATACGTCCATCTTTATCGATATCCATATTTGTCGGATTAAAAAGCATCGGTGAAGAGGCCCAGATACTAACTTCCAGGCCTTCCGGGACCTTCATCAAATCCAAGGGCACTCCAATGGGCGTGTGCTTGGAAGGATCGAATGTTTCAACCGGTGTGGATGGCTGCCCCCATAGGGACAGTGTGAGGAAACTACTTAGGAGTACGATTGATAAGCTTGTTTTTTTCATGGGGAAGGGGATATAATTCCGAGTTATTTGAAAATAAGTCAATTCAAACCTAGCTGGTCATCCTTGTGAATGGATGGATTCAACAAATCTATTTGGTCTGAAATGCTTCGCTTTGAACAACGAGAAGCACCAAATCCTGCATGCCGAGCCCACTTGCTTTTAGCTCCTGCACGATTCCGTTGACTTCAGGTCGATCCGTGAATTCGAGGGTGCGGCCCATGGAATAAGCGAGTAGCTTTTCAGTGAGACAGGTGGTAAATTGATTGAGTCGTTCCGATAAAGCTTCTTTGAATTCTCCGACGCCCTGGAACTCAGTTCCGTTTGGCAGTTCTCCGGAGGCGTCAATGAGTGGTCCATCTTCACCACGGCGTGGGTAATGGTCGCGCCAACCACCGATGGGATCGTAATTTTCCAGTGCGAATCCAAGCGGATCGATAGTGCGGTGACACTCGTAACACGTTTCAACTTTGCGATGTTTATCCAATTGATCTCGAATAGTGGTTGCTCCTCGAACATCCGGCTCCAGAGGTTCCACATCGGGCGGGGGAGGTGAAGGAGGTTTCCCCAGGATATTTTCCAAAACCCAAATTCCCCGGATGACAGGTGAGGTATCTATGCCATTTGCGCTTGCCGTCAAAATACTCGCCTGGCCAAAAAGACCTCCGCGGCGAGGATCAGATTTTACGGAGACCTTCTGAAAATTCGGCCCGTTGATTCCCTTCATCCCATACAAACGTGCCAAGCCACCGTCCACAAAGGTGACATCTGAATCTAGAAATTCACTAACCGGGAGATTGTTTTTAAGAACATAATCAAAAAAGTGCTGTGTTTCCTTTTTCATCGAGTGCTCGAGTCCATCTACGTAATAGGTCTTAAAATCTTTATTGCTGGGCGGCATAGTACCGATTTTGTAAAGTTCCAGCCAGCGTGCTGTAAACTCCTCGGTGAATGCCCTGGCGCGATCATCCTTCAGCATCCGTTTGGTTTGAGCTTCGAGCACTCCCGCCTGGGTAAGTTTCCCGTTGGCCGCTAGGTCCAGCAATTCCTGGTCTGGTTGTGTGGACCATAGAAAGTAACTCAAACGTGTAGCCAGTGCGTAGTCGTCTAGCCGACCTTCCCGTTCCTGAAGGTAAAGAAAGTCCGGCGAACAAAGTACGGCTCGGAAGCCAATTTTCAATGCCTCGAAGGCTGTAGCGCCGGCGTTAAACTTTGATTGTGCCAGCTGAACCAAAATATCGAGATTCTCCTGTTGTACAGGTCTCCGGAACGCCTTGCTTGCAAAACGTCTCAGGATGCGTTCAGCGTTTTCAATAGTTGGCTGGTAGTTACCAAACAACGCCTGGTAGCTCGGAGTTGGCCAGCTTTCGTAAAAGGGACCTTCGAGTTCGACTTCGAACACCCTGATTCGTGGGCCATTATAGCCGCGATAAAAGGATGCCCAACCATCAGTCTTGTTAAATTTTCGGGAGGTGCCATCCGTTGAAAGTACCCGTCCCACTTCGGTCGCTATTTTTTTATCCTCGGCTTCAATTTGTCGAGTAAGCGCTTCTTCGATCGGGTAGGGGTAGAGCCCATCGCCTGGAATCGTCCAGTTGTGTATGAAATCTTGAAAATCGTCCGGATAATTTCGAACCAAGCTCTTTCGTAACGGTTTTACGCGATTTGGACCGTTCGGAAATGTCAGGCGCGGTTGATAGCCTTTATCCAACCAGATGCGCTTTTCATACCATTCGGGCTGGTTATCCGCTACGATAAATCCAGCTACTTTTTTATCGGAAGCGGTGCGGAATTCAAGTTCACCATACTCCCTGGATCCGGCAATGACATCGACTCGTAAGGGTTCGTCCTTACGTGTTCCAACAATGGATTCGGGATAAGGATATACGCGGTCAATGGCCTGCGCTTTAAATTTAAACGTGTAGTAGCCACTTTCGGGAACACCTTCTTCCAATTTCTCAAGCCACATGAATCCGTCCTGATCGGTGGTGTTTTTACGGATGTGCTGGTATTCACCAGCAACATCCTTGCCATCCCGGCGATTGCGAGCTTTGTAAAATGGAGCAGCAAAATGATTCGTTTGGACCGCTGGTTGTTTCCCGTGCTTGGTAGCGTGGTCAATATAAGTTTCCGCGGCATCAAGATAGCCTTGTAACAAAAAGTCGGACGTAATCAGTGCAGAACCGATATTATTAAAATTCTCCACGGTTTCATCGGGTGGAAACGATTCAGTGGGATCCACCAATAGGGATTGGAGTTCCAGTAGATCGCGAACTGTTCGATTGTATTCTGCGCGGTTAAGACGACGTAAGACGGTGTTTTGGTTATTACTTTTGTGGTGGGCATACGCTTCGGTCAGCTCACCGGAAATCCAGTCAACGACGGCAATTCGATCTTCTGATGAAGGTTGGTCTTCGTCCTCTGGAGGCATGTCGCCGAGATTTAGGAGATCGACTATGTCCTGCCAAAGTCCAATGGAATCGCGGTCAAGAAAGTCATTACCCAGCGTATCATAGCGACGGTCGGCTTTTTGTTTTTCCGGACCGTGGCACTGGATGCAGTACGTTTCCAGAAACGGTTGTACGGTTTCATGATAAAGGTTCTCGCTTAGCCCGACTGCTGATCCTGTCGTCGCCAACAGGCCTAGGAGGACTGCTCCGGGGGAAACCCATTTGCTTTTGCGACTCATGCGACTTCAAGACCCGTCAAGGTTCCGGAACCTTTATTAAACTGATCCACTTCTAATCCAAAGCGTTGGAGCATCGATCCATAAAGATTACACAACGGAACTCGTTTGTGAGATTCAGTCGGGTAGACTTTGTGTTCACCATGTTTGAATCCACCGCCTGCGAGAATAATAGGCAGCTTCATGTTTGAATGAGAACTTCCATTACCCATACCACTTCCCATCAGCACCATGGTGCGGTCGAAAAGAGTTTGTCCGTCTGGCTCTTGGATGGATTTAAGTCTATCCAGGAATCGTCCCATTTGTGACACCTGATATTTCTCAATGATCAAAAGTCCTTGCCGTAGCTTCTCCGCTTTTCCGTGGTGAGAAAATCCGTGATAACCACCGCTCAAGCCGAGGTCAGCCGTATCGATGGTTCCAGGAATCCCCAGGGAGGCCACTCGGGTAGAATCAGTTTCGAGAGCGAGCGCTAACAGTTCGTAGAACGCTGGAACGGTATAGGTAAACGACCCTTCACGCGGTTCCTCAAGGTCCACAACCGGTTTGGGTTTATGAAGCCATTCGCGGGACATGCCCAACTTCTTTTCGATCTCTCTCACCGAGTTCAAATATTCATCCAGCTTTTCCTGATCCGTTTTCCCAAGTTGTTGACTGAGTATTTTAGCCTGACTGTTCACCGCATCCAGAATGCTTTCATTTACATCATAGGCCGATTGTCGTTTGGCCAGGAGCGCTGGATCATCTTGGACGAATAACGCACGAAAAAGATCTCGGGCCCGAGTTACCGGCGGCACATTGACCCCATTGCGAGTCCAGGACAGTTTACATTTAAGATCACCGTCCGCTTTTCCGGGTGAGAGAACCAGGGAGGAGAAACGGGTTCTCGCTCCTACGAATTCCGCTGCACGTTGATCCACCGAAATATTGCCTTCGGGCCAATCGGATGCGTCTTGATCTTTGATGCCGCTCAGGAACGCATGCACTGCGCTATGACCACCGGAAATATCATGATCCAGGTTGGACATCACGCTGAAATCATTGCGGTGTCTCGCTATCGGTTGAAGCAACTCGGTGATTTCATAGTCTTTTCCTGCTCCTTTGGGAAAGAAACTATCGGGCATGAGGCCCAGGGGATTCCCAATACAGACCATCCGCATCGGCGATCCTACCGCGCTGGTTTTGGCGGAGGCTCCGACCGCTTTCAAGCTCATCGGCCCCATGCTTTCTAAAAAGGGTAGGGCCATGGCTACACCGGTACTTTTTAAAAAGGTGCGACGATTGATACGTTTTGTATGCATAGGGAAGTAGTTTGGGTTAAAGCAGCCATTAGGGTGACTGGCTTCCCATGATGCAATTGTTCGCCATGAAATCGAGTATTTTCTTTATAGCTTAAAATCAGTTCCGGAAGATTTAAACTTGTTGCTCCACAAAGGCCCACCTAGGTTTTATTCATGTCATTAACCCATTCAGTCCAGCAGTTGGGAACCGAAACCGCTTTTAAAGTTTTGGCCAAGGCGAAAGACCTCGAAGCGCAAGGACGCAATATCGTTCATCTGGAAATAGGGCAGCCCGATTTTCCCACACCCGCCAACATTGTTGCAGCCGGGAAACAGGCTATCGATGAAGGTTGGACGAGTTACGGGCCAACCTGCGGTCAACCGGATTTTCGAGAGCTCATTGCAGAACACATTTCCACAACACGAGGTATCAATGTCCAGGGTTCGCAAGTCGTAGTGACGCCCGGTGGGAAACCTGTGATGTTTTACGCCATCCTTGCCTTGGTGGAGGAGGGTGATGAAGTCGTGTATCCAGATCCCGGATTTCCTATATATAAATCTCTCATCGATTTCGCTGGAGGCAAAGCAATACCATTACCCCTGCTTGAGGTGAATGACTTTAGCTTCGATGTCGAAAAATTGGAAACCCTGATTTCAGATAAAACGAAATTACTTATTCTCAACTCGCCACAAAATCCAACCGGCGGTGTGTTAAAGAAAGAGGATCTAGAAACGATAGCTACCCTTTGTGTGAAGCATGATGTCGTCATTCTTACCGACGAGATTTACAGTCAGCTCCTTTATGATGATACCTTCGAGTCGATTACTCAATTCGACGGCGTTTCCGAACGCGCCATCATCCTCGATGGATTTTCTAAAACCTATTCCATGACCGGTTGGCGTTTAGGCTATGGTATTTACCCCAAGTGGCTCGTCGATTCAATAGAAAACCTCATGGTGAATAGCAATTCATGCACGGCATCCTTTACCCAACGAGCCGGCATGGAAGCTTTGTCCGGACCGCAGGATTCCGTTGTTCAAATGCGTGAAGCATTTCGCAAACGCCGTGATTTTTTTATCGAAGAGTTAAACAAGATTCCTGGCATAAGCTGTCGCGTGCCCAAGGGTGCCTTCTACGCATTTGCCAATGTTTCACAGCTCCCTCTATCTTCCAAGGAACTTGAAAATCGCCTACTCGAAGAAGCAGGAGTTGCCTGCTTGGCCGGCGATGGATTCGGAGAACAAGGCAGAGGTTTTATCCGCTTCTCCTACGCCAACTCCATTGAGAATATCGGCGAAGCCTTAAGTCGAATTGATGTGTTTGTAGCCAAACTTTAAGAGTCGATATATTAGCAAGTGGCGGCACGGCTTTCTCGCAATGCGTAAGCTCACCAGCTACTGGATTCGCACCTGAGCTAAAACAAAGTTAGATTGTGAAAGACATTTTTATATGTCGGAACATCATCCACATTAACAATCACTATCCAAGTTGTACGAAAGAATTTAATCTTAAAATCTGCATCCATTGAGATTTCGTGTCCTTGATACTTCGTTTTGCTAATCTTTTCTGAAAATGAGAGAGTTTCTAACACTTCTTCTTCATTGATAAACAAAGTAAATCTCCAATGAAATGGATCCGCAACCGATTGTTTAACATCTACAATCCAATCGACCGGAGCTTTGGATTCCTCAACAACGTCAACCTGGGTAGATACACAGCCAATAAAAAAATAGTAACCAATACCAATAGAAATATGTGCGGTAAATCCTTCACAATATACGACCAACGCTAAGACGCTCGCCTTGTTGGGGTTCTTCTCATCAACTCAATTCATCCAAGACTGATGTGTACTGGATATTCGGGACGTGCTATTCTCTATGATTGTTAATATAGGTTTAGTTTAAAGTTATGCAATTAGTATTGCCTGAGTGGATTGTTTTTTGCTTCTGAGTTTCCTCAAACTGAATGGGGTTTTTGTAACCCAGAGATGCCTATTTTCGGAAGCGGTTGTAGAAGACTTCGATGTAGTGGAAGACATTCCTTCTGTTCAAAATTGGCTTCTTCTTTATACTCTCAATCTCAGCACCTCAGAATCTCAGTATCTAACCACCTTTCTCTCCCCGTTCTGAGGACGAACACCATTTGCGATAGGCGTAATAAAACGGAATTCCCAAAGCGATAAGCAACAACCCAGCCCGCGACTCGAGTGGTTTGTTCAGATAAACCTGGATCATGAACCAGACGTAGACGCTAAGAAAAATTACCGGCGTCACCGGAAAACCCCAAGCCTTGTAAGGTCGCTCCAAATCGGGTCGTTTGAATCGAAGGATGATCACTGCAAGCACAGCCAGTATTACAAAGATACCTAGAGAGAAAATTATGAAATTGGTCAGTAGTTCAAAGATCGATGAGTCCTTAAGACTACCGACCATAAGCTGAAGCAATGGCGAGCTGATGTTTTCAACCACAACATCCCTGACGAGATGCTGACCGATCGGAACTAGAAATATCAGAGCCACAGCCATCAAACTTGTGGCGAGGATGGCTGGCACTGGGGTCCTGTATTCAGGATGGACTCGCCCAAACACACGAAAAAAGACGCGGTCTCTTCCCATGGCAAAAGTAACACGGGGTGCTATTAATAGGTTGGTGTTGATTGCGCCGAAGGTGCTGCACATGATGACAGCCGACATGGCTGCCATTCCATGCGGACCCACCAGCTTGCGGAGCATTATCTCAGCGGCGTGATCTCCGGCAGCGGCCATTTCCTCCATTGACAGCACACCGTGATAAGCGAAGTTGGCGGAGAGATAGAGGACAATCAGGATGCCTATGCCTACAAAGAGAGAGAGCGGAAGATTGCGTTGAGGAGCGTGCACTTCCTCCGCCAAAGGGACGATGCCATTCCAACCATTATAGGCCCACATCACTGCGAGCAAAACGACGCCTACCTGAGCAGACAAGGAGGATTGCCGCGGCTCAACAGTCGTTCCATAATTGGAAAACTCTACACTCTGATCCACCCAGGGGATCAACAAAAACGGCAAAGCCGCCACCAGTCCCAGAAATACCGCTTTGACTACCGTTACGCCCAATTGCAAGCGACCACCCCAAAGCACTCCCATGATATTCACCCATGCAAGCACCCCAATCACCATCGTTGCCAGTAGCGCCTGTTGAAATCCTGACAATTGCCAGCCCATCGACAGTCCCAGTGAGCCGGTAAACGCTATCGAGAGAGCCCCAATGCTCGCAGGTTTGGCGAATAAAAACTCGTTCCAGCCAGCAAGAAAGGCGACCGGACGACCATAGGCTTCACGGATATAAACATAGAGGCCTCCTGCCTTGGGTAGCATGGCGGCCAATTCAGCCAAGCAGAGCGCTCCGAGAATACAAAGGACACCACCGAAAATCCATACCGTAATGATCAATCCGAAGTTACCGGACTCGGCCGCGATATTACCTGGTTTCAAAAAGATTCCGGAACCAATTACATTTCCCACCACTACCGCGATGGCTATCCGGGGGCCCAAGGCACGACGCAGCTTTGTTTTGCTTTTATCCGACGAGGCCGGGTTAGATGGTTCGTCAACAATGGTATCAGTCATGAGTAAAGTTTCAGGAACCTTGTGGGGTAACTTATGAAAGGTCAAAAGCTATAGACGCACCGTCGCTGGTCTTGACTCTCCACCCTTACTTCCAATCCTAGAGTGAATCACTTCAGCATGTTACCCGTTCTCGACTTCTCATCGTTTCTAAAAAATCCCTTTGGTACAGAGGGACAAGCGTTTTGCAGGACGCTGGTTGAAACAAGTCGAAGCTCGGGATTTTTCTTCCTGACAGGTCATGGAATTCCTGAACAACAAAATATCGAGTTGCTGACTGTTTCCCAACAATTCTTCAAGTTGCCGAAAGAGGAACGACACAAAATAGCCATCGTAAATTCACCTCACTTTCGCGGATATACCGTCTTGGGTGACGAGCGCACCAATGGAAAAAGTGATTGGCGCGATCAGATCGATATCGGCCCAGAAGAACTTCCTGTTGCCCTGGAACGGAACGACCCCATCTGGTTGCACCTGAAGGGGCCCAATCAGTGGCCCTCCGGTCTGCTTGAAATGCGTCCTACCGTTAATGACTGGATAAATAAAATGGATTCGGTTGCGATGGAATTGTTTCGAGCATTGGCAGTCGGCCTCGGTCAGGACTACCATTATTTTGACGATACCATGTCGCCCGATCCTTATTCGCGAATGAAAATTTCCCGCTATCCGGGCCAGACGGTAGGTTCAGATTCCAAACAGGGACTGGGATTGCATCACGACTCCGGATTATTCACTTTTATTCTGCAAAACGAAGTCGTTGGCTTGCAGGTGGAACACGAAGGCGAGCTAATCGATATTACTCCGATTCCCGGGGCCTTCATTGTTAATCTGGGAGAGATGTTTCAAACCGCCACTAATGGATTTCTAAAGGCGACCAAACACCAGGTGAAAAGCCCACCTACGGGACAGGAAAGAATATCCATCGCCTACTTTATGAACCCCCGGTTGGATGCCGTGTTTAATCCGATTCCATTACCAGAACATTTTGCTGCGTTGGCCTCGGGGGGGCAGAACTCCGACCCGAATGATCCGATTTACTCAACCTACGGTGAAAACGTAATGAAGATTCGAATGCGTTCGCATCCGGATGTTGTTGCCGCCCATTACCAAGACAGCAATTGACGAAGGCACAGCCCTGGAAAACCCCAGGAGTAGCCGATACAGTCTGTAATCAATTATAAAAAATAGATTTTTACGCAGCAACTGTAGTTCCTGTTCTCCCATTGAAATGCATCATTTTAAAGGACGTTTCACTGACTTGATGGATGCCTCCTTAAAGTGAATCATTTCCTCGCTTTTCCCGTATCTCAGAAGGCCGGATTAATAAAGGGCGTTTTGTTTCAAATCAATTATTAGAGTAACGAAATCGGGCTTATTCTTTTCTTGCCAGTTCACCATGAATAGCTCGTCTCCAATTATTCTTGATTGATACGATTTATCTTTGGCGCTGTTGCCTTTGCGCTGGCCGCTTATCCACTCATATTTAAGCTGTCCTTTATAGAAAGCTATCTTCAATCCTCCGCCTTCCTTATAAAAATATTCAAAGCTCGTACCATCAAGCAAGTGCTCTGCTTGGGTGTATTGAAGGTTTTGCGATATTGCTTTCTTCTCTTCCGCCGATGTATCTCCATCTTGGGCTGTTAGGAGAATAACCGGACTAAAAAGGGCGAGAAAAATGGCAGCATGGATTCCACTTACTTTTGATGTATGTATATTCATTTAATGATGGTTCTTCGATATTGTTTTTTAGAGTGCTAAGCGGACTAATTGAAGTCATCTCTGGTGTCGGAGATTTGGTTGCGCGTCTTGTTTAAATTTCCATATTTCGATTTAGGGAATGGCTCGTAATTTATACCACCCGATTCCCACGTCGTTCAAGTTCACGAAGAAGTGAGTTTAGAGTCGTGTATCCAGTTATCAATTCTTCGTGCTCTTGGTGTGCTTCGTGGTTAGGTTTTTCTTCTCGAAGGTCGAGGCTACTTAATCGATAACAGCTCTGGTGTCTGCGAGTACGTGAAGATGATTTTTTGTTGGATCTTAAAGTTTCTCAAGCCTTAGAGGGTAGCGCTCTGCAATGTATTCAAAATCCCGGTCTTTATGAAGTAGAGAAGCTCCGATTTCAATGGCGGAAGCGGCGATCAAGCAATCGATAATACTTCTGATTCTTATGCCTTTTCTTTGCAGGTCTTGATAAATATCGGCTGCTAGCATAATAGTTGAGCGTTTCTGTGGTGCTAGGATCAGATCTCTGAATTTTTGTTCTATCTTCATTCTATTCTTCTTTTCTCTCAGGCCTTGAATGATCTCCAACAGAATCATGTGTGTGTAAACGATAGATTCACGATCCTCAATTAGGTGTTTCAGTCGTTCCTTACTCCAATGTTCTCCGCCTTCGAGAAAGTCGATCCATACACTGGTGTCGACGAGAGTCATCTCTCGAATCGATCTTTGCGTATTTCATCGAGGTCACCTTCCCAGTTATAGGCGCCTTCTAAAGTGAGTATACTTTTTTGGTTCTCTTTGCGTACGAGTTCCCGAAGCGCAAGGTCCACGAGTTCTCTCTTGGTTCTCAAGCCAGTCGCTTTCAAACCCATGCTTACCAGCTTATCATCTAGGTTTATATTAGTTCTACTCATACACCAATATTCTAAATAATGGTGTATTGTGTCAATTTTCTTTTCAGCCAACGTCGAATTTACTCACGAGTGGCTGCCGTATTTCGGCTGTCACTAGTTGTGTAAGATGACTAGTTATGACCTCTTTCTGCGTAATAGGAATCAATTCTTTTTTGAATTCTTTCTTTGGCGAATTCTACCACCGCTTTAGGATCTTCGATTTTGTAGTCAGTGTAGCATGATACTGAAAAATCAATGTAGTATCGATTGCCGTCTCCGCCAACAATTGACTTAAAAGTAGTCCAGTTGATTCTGGCTCCGTAATTTTATTGATCCCTAAATTCTAGAAACCGTTCTTGAAGGTCATTATAAAGACCATCGTTCCAAACCGATAAGGCTATACTTTTCGCCACCTCAGTATCGACAACGAATGCTTCTGAATCGGGTAAATCCATTCTTTCACCATATCGGATTTCGCTCTTTTGCACATACCCAGTTAGGGCGAAAATAAACAGCAGTAGAGTTAACTCTGTGATTTTCTCCATAACGCTAAGGATAGCAACACCGCGTCGCGGGGTTAGCAAACGGGTCTTTTTGGAGTTTGAGGGATTGATCAGAAGGGTTCATTTTGTTGAGGGTAACTTTTACTTTTATGGAGATCTAGGCGACCGAACGCAAACCAGATTTTTTGTTCCTGATTTTCTATACACTTCTTCTTTTAAACCACCCGCTTCCCACGTCGCTGAAGGTACTTTGAGGGACAGGTCGCTCAAGTTCACGAAGCAGTGAGGTTTGAGCCATGTATTCAATTTTAAATTCTTCGTGCTCTTGTAGGTCTATCGTGGTAAATTATTTTTTCCTCCCACAGTCACAATTTTCTGATATTGGTAGCGAGCCGATATGGAGACGCCGGTTTGGGCTTACCGAGCCGTCTGGCGACAGCGAAGCGAACAACCATCTCACTACCCAATCCTGCGACTGATTAAACTTAATAGGCTCTAGAGTTTTATGCTTCCTGTTCAGTTTCTTTGGGCTCCTTGAAAACGAACCCAAAGAACACCATCACAACTAGGGCCATGATGGCCGGAATACCCCAGATCATTTTCCAATTCATGCTGGCAAGTTGAGTTTGGCGAAGCTCTACCTTCCTGGCATTCAGCGCGTCGAGTTGAGTATTGAGCGTGTCCGATCCGCCTTTAGCTATTTGTTCATTTAAAACAAGCGTTTCTGCCTCGGCCTCTTGTAATTGAGCGGCTGCCTGGATGCTGGCTTCCGGCGTATATAGTGTCTCGAGCTTCCCAGCCACTTTCGCGCCGAAAAATAATCCCACTCCAAGGGTAAAGAAAACCAGAAGGCCTTGAGCTTGCGCCCGTATTCGCGGGTTAGCGACGCGGTTGGTATAAATCTGACCCGTGACGAAAAAGAAATCGTAACAAACACCGTGGAGAATAATTCCGGAGAGAATCATCCAACTCACCTGCGCTGGTGCACCCAATGCAAATAGGCCATATCTTAGAACCCAGGCCCCCATTCCGATCAGAAGCATCCACTTAATGCCAAAGCGTTTGAAAGCTAGAGGCATCAGCAGCATGAAGAGAACCTCTGACATTTGACCGTAAGACATGGTTAGTCCTACAGGTAATTGTGCCAGCTCTACCACCCGGCTTGCCAACTGGTAATAGAATGCCAACGGAATGCATATGAGGGTGGAGGCAATTAGGAAAATTAAATACGAGCGGTCTTTAAATAATGCGAAAGCATCTACTCCAAACACTTTGCCCAAGGTAAGTTTTTCGTCACTGCTCTCGGGAGGTGTATTTGGAAGGACGAAGCTGACGACACCTAATACCAGGGCGGCGGTCGCAGTTAGATAAAACATGTTGATCGTCGTTTCCCAACTTAACCAAGTTAACGATAGACCTGCTGCGATCCAACCAAGAGTCCCAAAAACACGGATAAAGGGAAATTGTTTATTGGGATCACTTAGATTCTTTAGAGCGATTGTATTACTTAATGCGATTGTCGGGTAATACGTAAGCATGTGACCTGCGATCAGGACGTTGATCGTCCCAGGAGTACTGCCCGAGCTCATCTGGGTGGCTGCGTAGTACATAACCCCCCCGCCTAGCAAATGGAGAATGCCCATGACCTTTTGCGCTGAAAAGAATCGGTCAGCGATCATTCCGACAAAAAATGGTGAAATCATTCCTGCTATTGGACCCACAGAATAGGTCCAACCAAAGTCGTTCCCTGTAAATCCAATCTTACCCAGATAATTTGGGGCAGTGACATACCAGGCTCCCCAGATAAAAAACTGGAGAAACATCATTATGGAGAGTTTTACTAAAACGGTTTTGGAATTGGAGCTTTGGGTCATAGAGATCGGATTGGAGTAGAATGCGTATGAGAGCAGAAATATTAGCTCAGTAAAAGACCTTATCTAAAAGTCTTTTGATTCGGGTATAATTAAAAGTAAGGTGAGGAGCTGGCTCCTACATAGTTGAGCAGCTAAATGAATGATTACCTAAGTCTGAGGTGGGTAGGGAAACTGCGCGTGCCTTGGCGAAGCTTTTAAGCGAAGACTGGTCCTCGCTGTGCCGCGTGTTTCCTAAGTATTCGGCGGCGGAGCGGGGACGCTCTGGCCCTACCTGTTTGTCCGCCAGATACTGATAATTACTTAGAGCATATTAGGTTTAATCTGTCGCAAAATTTGGTAGGGCGGTTTGGCCCAAACCGCTGTTTCCATATCGGCTCGCTCCTGCTACGCTCATCCGAGCTTCGCCGGACAAGTCGGCGATCGAGCCCTACCTAAATCAGAAAACCGTGACTGTTTATGGTTAAAATGCTCTAAGTGAATGCCACGGGTCCACACATAAATAATTGCTCCCTTTTGGGTTCCGCGAAATATCATTTAGTTAAAGGCGGCCGCATATCCGTCTTTTCGACTGTCACTACTGGCGCAGTAACTAGCATCTAACTTGAAGATTCCCT
>Ga0115002_10001467_pt1 | contig 32497 bp, 27 predicted proteins | sample ArcticOcean_MG_C_8_FD_89576 | JGI IMG/M metagenome (GOLD analysis project Ga0115002, IMG submission 89576) | Marine microbial communities from western Arctic Ocean - ArcticOcean_MG_CB11_86 | ecosystem: Environmental > Aquatic > Marine > Oceanic | place: Arctic Ocean: Canada Basin | collected... | reverse complement strand
GTCTGGCCTTTGGCTTCTGGTTGACCGACAAGGAGGATTTCCGCCGCCGCTGCCTCGCGCCGACCGTCCTGGTGGCCACCGTGTTGATCGTCGCCCACGGGGCCAAAACCCGCGGTGGAGATGCGGCCGAAACCGCACTACTCGCCGTGCTCTTCCACATGTTGGGACCGGTCGCCCTGATGGCCGCGGGCACATTGATCGCCACCTTCGCGGGACCGTCGCCGGTCGGCCCCTTGCCACGCGGCTTGCGGCCGTTTGGATTCATCATGGCCATCGGAGGCATCTTCTGGATCGGTTGGATGCTGATCTCCGAACCGCCCACAGCCACAGCACACGGCATCGGTGAGACGATCTGGGGCGCGTGGGTGCTGGTGTTCCTGTGTACCCTCATCCTCATCTCGGCAATGGCCGGTTCATTCTGCGTCATGATGGGGGAGCAGCGGCACAAGGAAGCGCTCGTTCTCGCCGGCCTGGCCCTCGCGGGCAGCCTGATGTTTCTCCAATTGGTGGAGGACGGCTCAGCCGATCTGCTGGCCTCGGGTTGGCACGATATCTACTGGAATGAAATCACCTTCATATTCGGTGGGATCATCGGTCTCATTCTCGCAGCGATAGCATTCATTGGCTTGGTCTATATCGCCGAGAAGCGGGCGCCCGACCCCGATGTGGTCGCGCCGCTGACCGAGGCGGAGAAGGCCGTGGTCGACGCCGTCCTGCGCGAACATCTCGGCATTGGAGGTGAGGAGTGAATGGCGGCGGAAGACAAGGGACCGTGGTGGCGCCTCATCGGCCTGCTCCTGCTGCTGATCCTTGCCGGCATGGACCTGCTCGTCTGGCAATTGTCTGGCGGCACCGATGTGCCGGCCGCCTTCGAGAATATGCTGCTCGGGGCCGCCCTCGCCTTTGGCCTCGCAAGCCTCGCACTCCTGCTGGTGACACTCGGCGCGGTCCACCGCCACGCGCGCTGGCGAGAACAGGTCTTCGGCCTCGCATTATTCGCCGGGCTCGGCCTCTCCTACGCCGCCAATGAGATGGGAGATTCGATCGATGCGCTGCGCCCGGGAGCGGGCATGTTGCTCGCCGGCCTGTCCGCGGCGTTGGCCGCGACCGGCCTCATCTTCGGCTTGTTACTGGCGCTTGTGACCGGCCGAGAACACGTCCCAGACCCCCTTCACGACCTGCAATCCACGGGTGGCGACGTTTCGATGGACATCGAGGACTGATTCCCTCCGCCCGTAGGGCGTGAGGTAACCCTGATATACGGAGGGTCGGTCGCCGGGCCGCTGAGGTGAGGAAATGAGCAAGGGTACACCATCCATGGGCAAGCGCCAGAAGCCCTCCCACATGCGCTGCCGCCGCTGCGGTCGCCACAGCTACCACAAGCAGAAGCGCGCTTGCGCCTCCTGCGGATTCAACGTCACAGCTCGCATGCGCGGCTTTCGCTGGAACAAGCGCAACCGCAAGATGTACCAGAAGAAGTGAGGTGGGCATTGACGGCCATTGAAACCGGCCGTCAACCTCTAAGACCCCCGAACGAACGAGAGGTCGGGTCCCCATCCATGTGTGGCATCATCGGCGTTGTCGCAACGATGGGTCAACCTGTCGCACCGACCATCTATGACGGACTGACCGTACTGCAACACCGTGGCCAGGATGCGGCGGGAATCGTCACCTGTGATGGCGAACAACTCTACCAGCGAAAGTCGAACGGCCTCGTGCGCGATGTCTTCCAGCAGCACCACATGGACCGCCTCGGCGGCCACATGGGCGTCGGCCACGTGCGCTACCCCACCGCCGGCGGCTCCTCCTGTGCAGAGGCCCAGCCCTTCTACACCAACTCCCCCTACGGCATTTCACTGGCCCACAACGGCAATCTGACGAATGCGGCAGAACTCGCCCATCAATTGTATGTCGAGGATCTGCGTCACGTCAACACGAGCAGCGATTCCGAGGTCTTGATGAACATCTTCGCCCACGAATTGCAGAAGCGCGGCAAGATGAGTATCGAGGACAAGCTCTACCTCGATGTCAAAGATGTCTTTCACGCTGTCTCACGCGTGCACGAGCGCTGTGTCGGCGGATATGCCATCATCTCGATGATCACCGGCTATGGCGTGCTCGGCTTCCGCGACCCATGGGGCATCCGTCCGCTCATCCTCGGGCGCCGCGACGGGCCCGATGGCGAGGATGAGTGGGTGCTGGCCTCCGAGTCGGTCGCCCTCATCGCACTCGGCTGCGAGGTGATCAAGGATATTGCGCCCGGCGAGGCGGTCTTCATCACGGCCGGTGGCCAACTCTACGAAGAGCAGTGCGCCCCCGACGCCACCTATACGCCCTGCATCTTCGAGCACGTCTACTTCGCGCGCCCCGATTCGGTCATCGACGGCATCTCCGTCCACCGCGCGCGGCTCAAGATGGGACGCAAACTCGCCGCGCGCATCCCCATCGAACATCCCGGGGACCGCATCGATGTGGTCATTCCCGTCCCCGACTCCGGCCGCATCGCGGCGATGGAATTGTCAAAGGATCTCAACGTGCCCTTCCGCGAAGGATTCGTCAAGAATCGTTACGTCGGTCGCACCTTCATCATGCCCGGCCAACAGGAGCGCAAGGATAGCGTGCGCAAGAAACTCAACCCGATCCCCTACGAGTTCGTGGACAAGAACGTCCTCTTGGTCGACGATAGCATCGTGCGCGGCAACACCAGCGCCAAAATCGTCCAGATGGCGCGCGACGCCGGCGCCACGAAGGTGTTCTTCGCCAGCGCCGCTCCGCCCGTCATCCATCCCAATGTCTACGGCATCGACATGCCGGCCAAATCGGAATACATCGCCCACGACAAGACCGAGTCCGAGGTCGCCGATGAGATCTGTGCGGACTGGCTGATGTATCAGAAACTCGACGACCTCATCGATGCCTGCCAAGGCGGTACCTGCGGGGTCACGGATTTCGACACCTCCTGCTTCAACGGCGAATACGTCACCGGTGACATCGACGATGAATACCTGAAGGCACTCGAACAAGCGCGAATCGACTCTGCAAAAAAAAAGCAGATGAAGAACGACGAGATCCTTGAGATCCACAACGAACCCTGAGGTGCCCCTATGGGACAATGGATCGTCCGCATGGGCGAGGCATGGCTGAAATCAAAGCCCGTGCGCAAGCATTTCACACGCATCCTCCGGCAGACCCTGGTCGTGCAATGTCGCCTCAGGGGTGCCGAGGTCAAAGCCCACATCGATGGCGGTCTGATGTTTGTCTCGGGGGAATCTGATGACGCCATCTGTGATGCCTTGAAGCACACATTCGGAATCCACGCCGTCGACCCCTACATCGATCTTCCAATCGATCCTGCTGCTGTGGCCGAAGCCGCGCTCGGCGAACTGGAGAAGATTCCAGCCTCATTCGCCGTTCAATGCAAGCGCCACGGACACAAGGGCGAATGGACCAGCCAATCATTCGCCGGCGCCACCGGCGCCGCTGTCATCGAGAGAGAACCGATCCAAGTCAACCTCTCGAACCCGGATTGGGCCCTCAGAGTCGCGCTTTTCTCCGACAAGGCACGACTCCTCGGCGAGCGATTCCACGGCCCGGGCGGACTCCCCTCGGGGGTCCAAGGACTCGTCCAAGCCCACCTCGAAACAGAACTCGATGTGTTGAGTGCATGGCTCATCATGCATCGAGGTTGCAGGATTCAAGCCATCAGCGGCTCTACGGATGCACTCTCCGAGTGGGACCCTATGTTGGCCGACCCGGAAACAGGATTGGTCACCGGACCGGGGCGCGACAAGGACCCCATGCCGTGGGGCATCGTCGGACATTCGCTGCCCGAGGCGCCAACCACCGTCGCCGAAGACGAAGAGATTCGAATCCCGCTCGCCAACCTCGAACCGCTCATGGGCTGGTCCGAATCAGAAATCGATGACCTCCGTGCGCGCGTCTTTGGTTGAATCCTTGCTCCGGCACTCTCAAGACCGAGCAGGGTGGACAGAGGGCCATGGCGATGGTCATCGATCCGCTCGCGGAGATCGAATGTGAAGCGGTCGTGACGGCTGCGGCACTGTCCCCGGATGGCAAGTGGCTCGCCTGGGGAAGCGAGGATGGCGTCGTGCGCATCACGGATCTTTCCGACGGCATCACCTCGCTCTCCCCGTTCAATGTCGATGATGCCGTCTCACATCTGGCCATCGCCGCAGGCGATGTGATCGTCGTCGGCACCCATGCTTTGGATCTGCACGGCCACGAGCGCCTCGGCGGGCACCGCTGGACGCATGCATTGGGTGGCGGATGCGACCATCTGCAGCTCTCAACCGATGGTGGCCTCATCGCGTCGATCGACGGCGGCCGCCATCTCCATCTATTGACGGAGAACGGCATCACGCGCGGCCGCTTCACCGCCGGTGAACTGATTCGACTCTGTGTCTCAGAGGATGGCACGAAGGTCGCTGTGGCCGATGATGAGGGCAACGTCCACGTTCTCTCCTCCGATGGAAAACAGCAGTATAGCCGTGCGGCTGAATCCGAGATGGGCGAGACCATCTCGGCCATGTGCTTCCTGCACGATGGCAGCCTCCTGCTGTGTCGAGAGGTGCTCGGCATCACCCCATCCGAAGTGCCACAGATCGCCCTAGAACGCTGGAACGGTACGATGATCCACATCGAAGAGGTCGATTCACGAACCACCGTTCTGATTCCAGATGGGACAGGCGCGCTGGCCGGACAATTCGATGGTCATGTATTGACCATCAGTTCTGACTTGAGGATGGAGTCGATCTGGAAGTCGATGTACACCATTCAGGACATTCAACACCTCGGCCAGGACCTGTTGGTCGCCAGTTGGTTCCATCTCCATCGCATCTCCGCTGAAGGCGAACAACTGTGGCAATGCGAACACACGGGCCTCGTGCAGTCCATCATCACCACCAAGGACGGTTCTCGAATCCTCTTGACCGGTGACAATCAGAACGACTACACGCGTGAGAACCGGATGCTTCTGCTCGACCCGGAAGCGACACCCTATGCGATCTCAGAAGACTTCGACATCGATGAGGACCTGCAGGAATTCGTCACCGAGGCCCCTGTGGCCGCACCGGATGAGGCGCTCTATGCCGACGATGAGGAGACCATCGCATCACTCCTGACCGAGGAGGAGCGCGGCCTGATGCATGAGCGTCACGATGTCGATGAGGCGCTGTTCGATATGCTCGACGATGAGATCGAACAACTCGCCATGGTGCAGGATGACACCCCCGACCTGCTGACGGGGCTGTCCGATGATGACTTCATCAGCCACGTGCCGCCGACCGCAGATGCGGGGACCGATCAGGTCGTCGCAGCGAAATCGGATGGCACGGCCACCGTGCTGCTCGATGGCAGCGCGACCAGTGCGGGCAGTCAGAGCATCGAACAATGGATCTGGCGAGATGGCCACTCCAAGCAGATCGGCAAAGAAGCCTTGATCAGAGTCCGATTGCCGGTCGGCAATCACACCTTCACCCTCTCCGTCTCCGACACATCACGAGAAAGCAGTACGGATACCATCACCGTTCAAGTCCAAGGAACCGCGGTCGACGATACCTACGATCTGCTCGCCGACTGAATTCCCCCTCGTGCATGTGGGACCCCATGATGCAGGGAGCGCACAAGTGAATCGAAGCGGTTAATAGCAAACCGTTGTCGAAAAATCATGGAACTGATTACACTGGCTCTCGCTGGCCTGACTGGAGCCGCCAGCATGCTGTCCGCAGCCCTCGCCCTGCGGATGTATCGCAAGAACAACAAGCACTGGGGCCACAATCCATGGGGCACGAATGATGTGATCGATGATTCGATTCATTTCGGCAATCCGCAGACACCGCTCACAACGCCCTCTCGTGGACAGTGGTTCGTGGCGAAGAAGCAGAAGCGCGCGCGCAGTATCATCACCGATGCGCTGCCGAGCGAAAAGGTCGTTCCGCAGGTGTATGTGATCGGCCAGGTGCCGCCGCCCGATCAATTCTGATCGAGGACCTCGGCGAAGAATTCGCCGATGCGGCGGATCTCGGGCATGGAGACCTCGTGCTGCATCGGATATTCCTCGAAGGCGACCGGCCAGCCGTGCGTCTTCATGAAGCCGGCTGAGAGGAACCCACTGCGATAGGGCACGACATCATCGTGGGTGCCGTGGCAGATGAGGACAGGGGTCTGGCGATTGTGGGGGTGGGCTGCCTCCAACTGGACTTCATTGAACAACAGATAACCGGACAGGCAGACCATGCCGGCGAGGGTCTCTGTTGTTCGTGTGCCGGTGTAGAGCGACATGGCGCCGCCCTGGCTGAACCCGACGAGGACGATTCGATTGTAGGGAATGCCGTTGGCGTGTTCAGCCTCGATGAGTTCGGTGATGATGCGATGTGAATCCGCGGCTTCTTCCGGGCTCTCTCGTTCGCCGCTCTCTTCGCCCCCACCCATGTAGCGGATGTCGAACCAGGAGCGCATGCGCATGCCGTTGTTGAGCGTCACGGGGCGGACCGGCGCGTTGGGGAAGATCCAGCGCGTGCCGGGGCGTGGGATGATGCCTGGCATGTCGGCGAAGTCGTTCGCGCTGGCGCCGAGTCCATGCATCCAGATGATGGAGGCATCATGCGCTGCAGTCGGCTCGGTAACCAGCGGAGAGGACATGATGAATTCCTCAAGGTTTGAAGGCGGAGGTGACGAATTCGACGCGGGCATTGTGCTCCCAATTGTCGCCGTCGGACAGACCATTGAGATCGATGGTCGACCCGCCCGCCAATTCCTGCGGGTCGACGGTGATGTTGACGCCCCACGGGTTGACGTCGTCGGGGATGGGGTAGAGGTCCCATGGCGTGTCGATGATGATGTGGCCATGATCAATCGACTCGTTCAGGCGATATTCGAAGGAGACCGAGCGCAGGGCGTAATCGTCGACCTGGAAGACGCATCGACCAGCGGGGTGGGAGATGGTCGTGTTCGCAGCCAAGGTGAGATTGAGAATGCACACTTGGCCCGAAAGACTGCCCGTGGCGTCGCCGTCGTCATTGTAGCCGATGATCAGCGTGACGTTTCTACTCTGATTACTTGAGGCGTGGACGAATTGGGCGAGCACGAACTGGATGTGGGCATCGCCGTCTGGACGCAGATCAAAATCATCGGCGATGCCGTCACCATCCGCATCTGCGAAGGTCGAGGGCGGGTCGGCAAAATAGGTGCCAGCAAGGCCGATACCGAGCAATAGACCGACGACCGCACCCGCGATGAGTGAGCCTTTGTCCATGGTTGAGCCTCAGAGGTTGCCGAGGGCTTCGGCGAGCGCGGGAAGTGCCTCTTCCCAGGTGGCGACGATGCCATAGTCGGCGACGCCGAAGATCGGCGCATCGGGATCCTTGTTGATGGCGACGATGTACTTCGAGGAACGCATGCCAGCCAAGTGCTGGATGGCGCCACTGATGCCGACCGCGATGTAGAGGCTGGGATTGACCGTCTTGCCGGTCTGTCCGACCTGCATGCTGTGGGACATGCCCCACTCATCGACGACTGCGCGCGAAGCGCCGACCGCGGCGCCGAGGGTGTCAGCGATCCCTTCGAGATGGCTGAAGTTGTCGATATTGCCCATGCCACGACCTCCGGAGATGATGATGTCGGCATCGGACACGTCGAGTCGTTCGCTGGCCTTGGCGATCGCTTCCTGCACAGCCACAGCGACATCGGCGCTCTGGTTGACGGTATTGACCGGCGCACTGCCGCCGCCGTCGGCGCCGGGGAAGGTGTTCGGGCGCACGGTCAGGATGGTGTCGGCGGAGACGGTGAGCGTCTCGTTCGCCTTCCCCGAGTAGATAGGTCGGGTGATGGAATCTCCATCGATGCCGGTGACGTCTTGAACGACGGCGCATCCTTTCAGAGCAGCGATGCTCGCTGCCAGTTCTCTGCCATTTGCAGTCGCAGCCGCAATCACTCGCCCTTCACAGAGTGAAGAGATTGCGGAGCCCCACGCTCCGCCATCGAAGGTGGCGAAGCAGTCGCCCTCGACCGAGATGACCTTTGCAACGCCGCTGAGCGCGGCGGCTTCGTCCGCACCCGTCCCACCGGGACAGATGATGGTGGCGTCGCCGCCGGCGGCGGTGACGAGTTGAGCGGTGACGGGATGGAGGCTGTTGCCAGATGTTTCTGCGATGATTGTCGTCATGATTCATTCCTCCTCAGAGTACCTTTGCCTCGTCGCGCAGTTTGCTGACCACTGTGGCGACGCTCTCCGCGCCCTCGAACTTCTGTCCGGCCGGCTTCTCGGCCGGCGGGTTCTGGGCCTGGAGGGTGACATCCGCAGCGCCGAGATCGACGCCGAGGTCGGCGGGTGAAAGGGTCTCGACGGCCTTCTTCTTGGCCATCATGATGCCCTTGACATTGGGGCGACGCAATTCGGTGGCCATCTTGTCGAAGGCGATGACGCAGGGGGCGGCGATGCTGACGCGCTCCATGCCCTCACTGCTCGGGCGCAGGGCGGAGAAGCCGGAGGCATCCCCAGACAGTTCGCTGACCAGCGTGACACAGGCCGCGCCCATCTTTCGGGCAACGCCCGGTCCGGTGCTGCCGGCATTGGTATCGGCGGCCTGCTTGCCGCAGAACACCACGGTTGCGCCTGTACGCTGTACAGCAGCAGAAAGAATCGATGATACTTGATTGGAATCCAACGTCGTCAAATCTTCGACGACGATGTGCATGAGTTCGGTCGCGCCGACCGCCGCGGCGTCGGTGAGCAGCTTCTTGGCGCGGGCGGGGCCGCAGGTGATCGCTGTGATCGAGCCGCCTTGGGCCAGCGCGCTCTCGAGTGCATATTCGTCATAGGGGCTCATCGACCACTTGTTGACCGCGCCCTCATCGACGCGACCGCCGGAGATGACGATTTTTGCATTCGTGTCGGGGACCTGCTTCAGGAGCACTGCAATATCAGCCATGTCTTCATCACCTACGGTGATGCGCGACCTGAAGTCCCTCTATGAACGATTCGCACCGATTCTCAAGCCACACCGAGTGTGATGTGACACACCCGATTCACTCGACCCAGGCATACTCGCGGGCGCCCAATCGGACGCCTTCCTCGTCGACGATGTCGACCAGCGCGAACTCACCGCGCGGGGTCAGGACACTGCCGTCGTGGATGCCCTTGTGGAGGGCTTCGTAGGTGATATGGTCGATGGCGATGCGGCCGGCCATGCGCTCGAAGAGATTCCACCCGGCGACGACCTCGCGCCAGCGCGGGCTGACCACGCCTTCGAAGACCTTGGCCTTGGCACCAGATCCATAGCCGCACAGGCCGAAGTTTCCTGCATCGATGGGGGCGTCGGCTTCGTAATCGGATTCGAAGGTCGACATCAGGGCGAGGAAGATGGAACCGGTGTACTGGTTGCCGATCAGACTCGACGCGCGCTGGCCCTTCTCGATGCGTTCGGCATGGAATTCCTGGTAGGCTGTGGTCTTGGAAATGTTACGGCGGTAGCCGTCGAGGGCGCGTCCGTGCTCGGCGATGCCCTCGGGCGTGTCGTCGAAATCCTTGAATTCGGGCTGGGGGCCAAGGTCGGCCTCGACATCCGCCCAATTCGCCGTGCCCTTGCGTTCGTGCGCGAACACGGCCGGGAACATGCGCTTGGCCTGGAAGGCATACGGGAGATGCATGATGATGCGCACCCATTCCTCGGTCAGAACCGCCTCGCCGCTGGGGTCCCAGCGGCCGTCGCCAATCGCCTTCTCGCGGAAGTCGCGGAAGGCTTCTCGCACCGCGTCCTGATAGCACTGGTTGGAGTACTGCCCATCGAAGATGGGCTCGTCGCGGTGGACGCTGACCTTCTCCTCGCCATGGCTGAAGATGCCGAGGCGGCGCACCGTGGATTCGGGCAGGTGTCGCACCATGCGATCGACCAGTCCTTCCTTGAGGTTGGCACCGGATTCACGGGCCAACTGCACGACGTGAGAGATGACTGACTTGAGACTGACCTCGCGGCGCGGCTTGAAGAAATCGTGCACCGGCGAGGTCGAGACGCCCCAGCGGTCGGGAATGGCCAGCAAGCGCGGCTCGTGGCGCACGAGAAGCGCACCACCACCGGCGCCCTGAGTGTATTCGCCAGCCGACTCAAGGTCATACTTGGCATTGTCAGAGAAGACGACGATGCCGAGGCGGCCCTCCTTCTCTCCACCACGCGCCACCCAATCGAGGGTGTTGTGCAGCGCATCGACCGCGCCGATGCAGGCGAAGGTCATGTCGACGACGTCGCAATTGCGGAAGCAGTCATCACCGAAGCGTGACGAATAGCGCTGGGTGAGCATGTCGAGGATGTAGGTCGCTGTCGGCTTGGACCCGTCGAGTGCGCTCTCCGTGCCCAAGTACATTCGACCGATCGTCGTCGGGTCGATGCCGTTGCGATCGATGAGGCGGGTGACGGCGTTGGCACCCATCGTTGCCGTGTCCTCGTGGACGTCTGGAATGGCCATGGCGGAAAGCCCCAGACCTTTGTTCAATTTTCCATAGTCCGCACCACGCATCGCTGCGAAGTCCTTCATGTCGAGATACAACTTGGGAAAGTGAATCGCGATGTCATCGATACCGACGTCAGCCATGGGATTCACCTCCAGTGTAGACCGCGGGCGTCTCCACTTCCCCTTTGAATGATGCCCCGGCACGAGAGTGGGGTGTGGTCTTCATCAATGCAACATCGGGGCCCGGTCGGTATCAAGCCGTGGGCGATTCGTGCGAGCAGTTCGACGTTTTAGATTTGCAATTCCGGCAGCCATTGAGACGGGTGGACGTTGGCTGGATTATTATTACCAACAATAATCAGTTGGTTACGCCGCGCCTCGGCGCTTGATCTCATGGGCCTGTGAATGCTGTGACGGCTTCCAGCAGGTCGGGATTCGCCTCGAAATGTGCGCGCATCGATTCGAGCCCCGCGCTCAGTGCATCGGCGACGGCGAATTTGGCATCGAGCGGATGCACGCTGCCGTCTTTGACAGCGGCGATGAAGTCATTCAGCGTCGAGTACGTACTCGGTTCTCCATACTCTGGATTGGGTGTGACGGTGATGCTTCCCTGCTCGGGGAGGATGATGTGTTCAAGCAATTCATAGATCGGGCTGTCGTCCTTTTCGATGTCGAGGTAGGCCTTTCGCATCTTCTTGCGCAGGCGCTTGGGATCGTCGTGGAGCAGGATGGCCCCGGCGGGGTCAGACTTGCTCATCTTGTGGTCGAAGGAGTCCATTCGTGCGCCTGCGGACCGCAGGCCCGAGATGATGGTGGTGTGGACGCAGGTCGCCTTGGTCCAATTCCAGTGGTCGGCAACGTCTCGCATGTACATGTGGGCCTTGCGCTGGTCCATGCCGCCGATGGCGATGTCGATGTCCATCTCGAAGATGTCAGCCGCCTGCATGGCGGGGTAGAAGAATTTCGACAGGTCGCCATCGCTAGAATCCTCGTCGCGCCCCATGATGGAGAAGGTGCGACGCACGCGCGCAAGGCTCATGTTTTTCGAGCAGCGAAGCACACGCGCCCAGTAGTCCCCGCTGTCCATGATTTGGGAGGCATAACCGAAGCGCAGTTGGCCGGGGCCATCGCCCTCTTCGGGATGGTCGAGCAGGCTGCGGAATACCTCTTCCATGTACTTGGCTGTGGTCTGGATCTTGTCCATGTCGCCGTCGAATTTGTCGTTGACCCAGGCGTGCCAATCGGCCATGAAAACGAGGACGTTGACATCCGCTTCGAGCATCCGTTTGAGGTTGGTCGCGAGGACCTTCCACCCGATGTGGGCTTTGCCGCTGGGTTCGAATCCGACGTAGGCGCGAATGGTGCCCCCGTCGGCGATGCGGGACTCGAGATGATCGACACCGACGACCTCAGCCGCGGCACCGACGATTCGTTCGAGTCGCTCTTCGGGGGACATCTCGCTCATGACTCCAGGAGTTTTCCGAGCTTCTTTGCCGTGCTTTCGGCCTTGGTGTTGTCACCGGCTTCGAGCAGGGCTTCGATCGTGGTGATGAATGTCTCCGCTTCGGCGCGGGTCTCATCGCTGATATTGGCGGCCATCTCCATGAAATGGCGGGCTTGGCTGATGCCAGACTTGGCCTTGGTGCCCTTCTTGGCCCATTCCTTCGCCTTGTCGCCGCGCTGCTTTGAGGTATAGCCGGTCGCCTCGTCGAGGAAAGTAGACCAGCGGCGCCGTGTGTCCATCGCGACAGTCATCGCGTCGTCATCGTCAAAGTCGGGTCGCTCGTTGACGACATCGACGACGAGTTTGCCGAGGCTGTTGTATTCAGCCTTGATGGAGGACATGATGCCGTGGCTGCCAGAGAAGGTATCCCCGGTCCCGTTCACGTTCTCGAAATGAGTCGATGCAAGGCCCGCAAGGCCTCCATCTGATGCCATGGTCTTGATGAGTCCGCGCTTGACTTCGAATGTCTCCATACACCCTCCGAGCGGCAACCTGTCGTTAAGGGTCGCGGCCGGGCGGCATCGTTGCGAAGGGTGATAGCGGCAAGCGAGGTCGCCGGCCCGATGGCCACTCGAGCACGTACCGCTTGCGTACTCATGGCGCTCCTCCTCCTGCCGATTCTCGGCACGACGGTCTCCGCGGCCAGTGCCGTGACCATCGAAAACCCATTCTGGCTCGAAGAGCGAGACCTCGGGCTCGAAGCCGTCGCAGCCGGCGGTTCAACCAACCAAGTCGTGCTCGTCGCCGGCGCGGATGGATATGCCCGATTGCTCGATGGAGATGATCCAACGATCCAAGTCGAATTGGGCACACCGAATACCAATACACTGCGGGCCATCGATTGGCACCCGCGGGGCAATACCGCACTGCTGGCGGGCGATGCGGGCACCCTCCTACGCTATGCGGGTGAGGACCACTCTGTCACGACGGTGTCGGGCAGCGGCGTGATGGCCGGTGTGGACCTTGCGGCTGTGGCCTGGAATGCCGCGGGCACCTATGCCTACGTCGGTGGCGAAGACGGCTGGATCTGGGCCTATCACGAAGGTGAAGGCGGCATCGGCGTCTTCGATCTTCTCAACGATACCGGTGACAGCCAGGTCACGGGAATCGCCTGTCATGCCGAGGTGAATCTATGCGTCGTCTCGACTCTATCCGACGGCATCGCCGTCCTCGATTCACGCACCGAACACACCCTCCATTGGATCGGTGGCACGGACGGTGTCTGGCGCGGGGTCAACTGCGCAGAACCCAACTGGAATCGCTGCATCGCCATCGGCGATGGGCGCAAGATTGGACGCATCGGCATCGAGCAGGACACACCGCCCACCTCCACCATCATGACTCAAATCATCAACGGCCTGAGCGGTCAGTTCACCACCGTACACACGCGCGGCGCCGGAGAAGCGCTCGTCACCCTCGCCCCCTTCCACGTCATGGCGTGGGATGTCACCAATGCCGAGGGGTATGAATGGGTCGATCACGATTCGGTACGGAAGGAGAGTTCCTCGCTCGCGGGTGAGCGTCTCATCGGGACCTGGGGCACGGTCGACAATCCCGACATCGGATTCATCGTCACCTCCTTTGGCGGCATCATCGGATTCCATCCGGTCGAGGAGAAGAATGTCTGGACGGATAGCGCCGTCTCCTGGGTCATCGGGGCCTTGGTCATCGTCGCCGTGCCCGGCGTCGTCCTCGGTCTGATCTTCATGAATAGCGAAACGCTGCAGAAGAAGTATCACGCGCGTCGCACCGCCAAGCGAGAGGCGGCAGCCACGGCGGCCACCGAGGCCGAGATTCTGGCGAAGAAATCCGCCCGCAAGGGCAAGAAGAAGTGAACGACCTTCACTTTCACTGAATCAAAACCACCTCCCTCTGGACGGAAATCATCCACCGCCGCAGCCCGATGGGGTGCTTCGGCAAACCTCAAAGGGGCCCACGCGGCGCGATGACCATGACCTACGAGGCGCTCGACTTCTTCGACGTCGACGACCTGCTGACCGACGAGGAGCGCATGGTGCGCGACATGGTCCGCGATTGGGTCGATGAGAAGGTCATCCCGAACATTGAGCAGCATTATCTCGACGGCACATTCCCCCGCGAATGGATCGCCGACATGGGCGATATGGGCATCTTGGGCATGGTGATTCCCGAGGAGTACGGCTGTGCCGGCATGTCCTACACCGCCTACGGTGTGGTCTGCCGTGAATTGGAGCGCGGCGATTCTGGACTCCGTTCCTTCGCCAGCGTCCAGGGCTCACTCTCGATGCACCCGATTCACAAGTTCGGTACCGAAGAACAGAAGCAGAAGTATCTCCCCGGCATGGCAACAGGCGAGCTGATCGGTTGCTTCGGCCTGACCGAGCCCGATTACGGTTCCAACCCCGGCGGCATGATCACCAAGGCCGAGGACAAGGGCGACCACTACCTCTTGAACGGGGCGAAAATGTGGATCACCAACGGCACCATCTGTGACTTGGCCATCGTCTGGGCAAAGTTGGATGGCGAGATTCGCGGCTTCATTGTCGAGATGGGTGATGAGGGTTTTACCGCTCCTGAACAGAAGGGCAAGCACTCGCTTCGCGCCAGCGTGACCAGTGAGTTGGTCTTCCAAGACTGCAAGATTCCCAAGGATAGGCTGCTGCCGGATGCGAAGGGCCTGTCCGGTCCATTCTCATGCCTGAACCGGGCGCGGTTTGGCATCGCCTGGGGCAGCATCGGTTCAGCGCAGGCCTGTTTTGACGCGGCCCGTCAATACAGTCTGGCCCGCATTCAGTTCGATCACCCGATCGCCTCCTACCAATTGATTCAGATGAAGTTGGCAACGATGTTGCGCGAGATCACCAAGGGACAACTGCTCGCCTACCATTTGGGTCAGAAGGTCGATGCAGATGCGTGGATTCCCGAATATGTCAGCTTGGCGAAGATGAACAATGTCGACATCGCATTGGACATCGCGCGCGTTGCGCGCGACATCCACGGCGCCAACGGCGTCACCAGCGAATACCCCATCATGCGCCACATGAACAACCTCGAATCGGTCAAGACCTACGAGGGCACCCACGACATTCACAACCTGATTATCGCCCGCCACATCACCGGAATTCAGTCCTTCACGCGCAGCCTGAAGTGAGGTTTTCTCGTGCGCGAGAGGTTCCTCGAACTCTGGCCAATTTGGCGTCCGATTCGTGACAATGAGACGCGGCTCGGCTTCCTCTATGGGTTGGCCGGCCTGCTCCTCGTCACCATTGGTCCGCTGTATGGAATCACCAATCAGGCGATGGCGTGGCGCGGCACGACAGTCTGGGATCCGACCACCTCCCTCGACCTCGGGATTCCATTCCTCGCCTGGACGATCGTGCTCTACCTTTCGCTGTTTTTCCTGTTCTATCCGCTGCCGCTATTCTCGATGCCGAATACGTCAGAAGCGCGTCGTGAAGCCATGTTGATGGGGCAAGGTCTGATCGTGCTGTCGGCGGTCTCGAATCTGATTTTCATCATCTCTCCCGCCGAGGTTCACATCCGCTCCCAAGCGGTCGCGGGAATCGGTGATGCCCACCCGCTTTTCGTCGCCGGATTCGAGTTCCAATGGTTCGTCGACAGCCCCTACAATGCCTGGCCGAGCCTGCACGTCAGTCAGGCCGGATTGATCACGATGTTCGCCATTCGCTGGTGGCGCGGAACGGTGTGGAAGCAATGGGCCATCGGCATCGCTTTCGTGGCGATGAGCATCTCCATCCTCACGACCAAGCAGCACTTCGTCTGGGACCTCATCAGTGGGCTGGCGCTGCTCGCTGTGATCTGGCAATACCAGATGCGACCCGCACTGTCAATGTGAGGCGTTATAGGTCCCATAGGGACCTAGCGCCGTGCATGGATGACAGGTTTGGATGGAGTGCGGCGCTTCTGGTCGGCATGTTGGTCGTCGGTGGCGGGCTCGGATTTCTCGGTGGTATGGCGGCCAATGATGCGCCGGCGGCGGCAGGAGATGGGGACGATTCTGAGGAGCCGACAGACACCAACGATGCGCCATTGTTGTCGATCGATGATGCGGTCCACGGCTACGGCGTCACCGCGTTCACAGTCCATGGATTGGTGGCGGATGAGGATGCATCGAATGTGGCCATCCACGTCGAGATGGTCGACCCGATCGATGAGACGAATCGGCAAGGACCCTTCACCTTCCATGCGGCCTCGGATGGCAAGTGGTCCGGGGTGCTGCCCATCGGTCAGCCCGGAGAATGGGTGCTCATCGCTAGCGCGACGGATGCCGAGGGCGCCATCTCGGATTCCGCCTATGCCTCGGCCGTGATGCCATTGCCAAACGAACCCGCGCCAGCGCTCACCATGACCTTTGTCGAGCCGGTGGACAACAGCGTCTGGGCGAATATTCTCGGCGGCATAGAACACACCTATCCCTCGACCTGTACTGTGGTCTATACGCCACAGGGACAGTCTGACCTGGACGGGGAGGTGACGAATTCCCAATTCTCGATTCCACTCGATTATAACGCCACGAATCGCGCCGGTGAGGTGGTTGCAGATTGTGGTCTCTTCACGATGACTCGCACGGTGGTCACCTATGCAATCCCCGAGTTGTACCCTGAAGACCCTGAGGTGCCGGATGCGGATCGTGATGGATTATCAGATGATGAGGACGATTGCGACGACACGCCCGAGGGCGAGCCGGTCCATCCAGACGGATGCTCGGATTCACAGCGTGATGCCGATGGGGATGGCGTCTCCGATGCCGAGGATCGTTGCGAGGGTCACAATGACAATGTCGACGTCGATGCAGATGGCATCGTCGACGGTTGCGATTCATTGATCGACAGCGACAATGATGGGGTCGCAGATGCCGATGATACATGCCCGGACACACCGGCAGGGGCAGAGGTCGATGCCAACGGATGCGAAATCCACACCGTCGACCCCTACGACCCCTTCGATTCGTGGGTCTGCCAAGGCAGCGGTGTCGGTCCGATCTACGATCTCAATGACCAATACGGCTACCAGGCCAACTCGAATGACCCCTTCACCTGTGTGACGACCGTTCGACTGAATGGCGAGGACATGGAGGTCTGGTCGAATGGGATTCCCAATCACGACTTCACCTCGACGCGGGGATGCTGTACGGATGAGGTCGATTATGACTGGACCTTCCCCATGGTGACGACCGAGGATACCGATGGCAGCCATGAGACCGTACCCGAGCGTGGTGCGGTCGCTGTCGCTGTGAATGGTGTGCCGATCTTCGGTCCCGAGGATGGGCCAGGTGGCGACGCGGTCGCCCTGCACCACCACTACTACGATGAGGATCGACAAGCGATTGAACTGGGCATCTGCGGTGGTCATTCCGCGGGGGCGACCTACCATTACCACTGGGACGCGAACTGCATCCTGTGGACGCCGGGCGACGGCGAGGACATGACCGATTACGACTGGACAAAAATCGATTCCACCGTCCACTCGGGCATCATCGGTTGGTCGTTTGACGGCTACCCCATCTACGGCATGTACGGTTGGAACACCGCCGGGGTGGTCATCCCGATGGAGTCCTCCTACCAACTCACCGAGAGTGGGCGCGACGGTTACGACGGCACGGATGATTGGGAATACATCGATGGCATGAGCCGATTGGACGAATGCAATGGCATCTTCAGCCCCACACCCGAATATCCTGAAGGCATCTATCACTACGTCAGCACACCGCTGTCCGCCTCGCCTGACACCCATGTTGACACCGACGGAAATACCGTCCCGATGATTGGATTCCCCTACTTCCAGATGTGCTACCATGGAGATGCGACAGGGGGGCCGAAAGGCGGCGCTGGACAGGGACCACCGCCCCGAGCTTCCGGAGAGGTCGCGCCATTGCACTCGATGGAGATGCCCGGCCTATCCGGGCTGATGCAGGGGTTGGTCTGGTTGGCGATTCTCATCGCCCTGACCCGATGGAACTCATCCCAGAACGAGCGGTAGGAAGGCATTCGCGGCCTTCTCACAAGCGTTGGCAACGTCATCGAGGCGCTGTAGCACCCGATACATGTGCATCGCAGCGAGCGGTTCGTCGTCGCCGGCGCTGAAAACATGGGATGCGGCGCTGACCTCGGCCTCGTCGGCCAAGTGCTCGAGTTTGTTGACCTCGCGAATCAGTGTGCGCAAGGCCATGCCCTCACGCTTGGCGAAGCCGGAACGGGCGAAGTTGTGCAGGAATTCGACCGTGTCCTCATACTTCGCGACGGTGGCCGAGACAGCCTCGGCCATGGTCAGCAGAAGCGCGCGCGCTTCTTCGTCCTCGTACAGCGGTCGGAAGGAGAGCTGCTCGGCGACGTTCTGTGCATAGTCGGCGATGCGATCTTGTCGAGCCAACATGTGGAGGAAGACCTCCTTGTTGACCGCGAGGCGCACACCGGTGCCGAGCATGTCGCGGATGTCGGACTTGATGACGTCGGCCGAGAGTTCTGCCTCCTGTGTGGCCTTGATGGCCTCGCTCGGGTCCTCGCCCGCGACCGCAGCGTTGACCGCGGTCAGCATGTGCTCGACGGTCTCTTCGACGGCGAGGGCGTGGTCGTGGAAGACGGCGAAGACCGAGCGGGCCGCGCCGGGCACGGGCTCACCCATCGGCATCTCGGAGACGACAATCGGTACCTCGGCCTCCTCGACCGCAGGATCCTCACGCGTGACGATGTAAATGACAGCGCCCACCGAGGCGACGGAGACGACGAGGACGTTGTTCGGATTGAGCGCGAAGAGAATGAAGAAGATGACCGAGAGTACACCGGCGATGGGGAGGCTTGCCACCCAGGATGCGGCAATCTTGGCGAAGACGCGGAAGTCGACTGCGCTCGCACCACCGGCCAGGCCGACACCGACGACGGCCCCGACGAGGGTGTGTGTGGTCGAGATGGGGACAGCCAAGAAGGGCATCGAGAAGATGAGCACCGTGGTCGCTGCACCGAATTCCGCGGCGAAGCCGCGCGAAGGCGTGATGTGTGTGATCTTCTTGCCAATGGTGTCCATCACCTTGTAGCCCCAGGTCGCCACACCGACGGTGATGCCCGCACCACCGAGAAGCAGTAGCCAGAGTGGCACGGAGGCTTCAGCGACCAACACCCCATCTGTCGCAATCTGATAGATGGCCGCCATCGGTCCGATCGCATTGGCCACATCGTTCGCACCGTGGGCGAAGGCGACGTAGCAGGCGGTGATAATCTGCAACCAGATGAAGACCCGTTCGACGCCCGCATAGCCCTCTTCCTTGAATTCGAAGCGGCGCAGGATGAGATACATCACCAAGCTTGCAGCCACACCGATGGCCAGCGAGACGATAAGCGCATTCAGCGGAATCCAAGCACCCTCTGCGAGCGGGTTGAATGTCGTGCCATTTTTCGCGGGGAGCCAATGCTCTTTGCCGATATTTTTGTAGAAGCCTTTGAGCGCCTTGAACTGGAGTGCCAAGCCCAGCACGAAGAACGTGGGCAGGGCGAGAAGGGGGGCCATTCGACGGGTTCGTTCAAGCGGGTCGTCGTGTTCCATGATGACCTTCTTGATGACCCAGAAGGAGACGAACGCGAGGATGCCACCGAGCAACGGAGAAGCGATCCAGGAGAGGACGATCTCCAGAACCTTGCCCCAATTGACCGCAGCGGGGTGAATGTAGAGTCCCATGCCGATGACACCGCCGACGATTGAGTGAGTGGTCGAGACTGGCATGCCCCACTTGGTCGCCACCGTCAGCCAGATCGCAGCGGCCAGTAGCGCGGCCATGAAGCCATACATCAACCGCTCAGAGTACAACTCCATCTCAGCTTCATCGAATGTGAGAACACCCTTGCGAATCGTGTCTGTCACGTGGCTGCCGAAGAGCACGGCGCCAAGGAATTCGAAGACCGCGGCGACGATGATGGCACGACGAAGCGTGAGGGCGCCAGAACCAACGCTGGTACCCATCGCATTGGCGACGTCATTGGCACCGATATTCCACGCCATGTAGGCGGCAATCAAAATACCGAGCACCACGATGAGGTCGAGCATCAAAACATGGCCTCCGGCCGCAGTATATCAATTTGGACCATGGTGGGGTTCGATTAAATTCAGAGAATCAGGGTGGTCAGTTCGGGATTGGTGAGGTAGATTGTCAAGCCGATGCCAGCGAACATCATCATCCAAGCACCAACCAATTTGATCGTGCCCGTCGCCCGGCGCAGGAAGTTGATCGCGACCTGACGGCCGAGGCCGACGAATCCGGTCACGACAATCATCAGAATCAACAATCCGACCATCAGCGCACCGAGGCCATACATCACAGCATCATTGCCGAGCGTCGAGAGATAAATCACGAATGGCAACACCGCAGCGGCGGTGCAATCGACTGACGCCGCTGCATATCCGAAGCCGTACAGATACATGTTGCGCTTCGGCGTGAAGGTATCATCCGCCTCGGTTGTCGACCACTTGTCGACGAATCTCTGAATGAATCCCATCAGATGCGAGGTGCCACCCATCAGCATGAAAGCGCCGAGAACGAACAGCAGAACCGCGATGCTCAGTGCCAACACATGAATCAGCCCGCTGCGCGCAAAGGCTTCGCCCATGATCACAGCGACGATTCCAATGATCAGGAAGAAGGTCCACATCCCCAGCCCAGACAGGGTTCCGATGACCAGTGAGTTGGGCATTTTCCCTTTCAATTTCCCGGCCTCGATCAACTCATCCTCGCGCGAGCCCAGGGACAGATAGTAGGAGATGAAGCCCGGGAGCACCGGGAAAGCGCAGGGTGAGAAATAGACCAGAATCGACAGCATCAGGCCGAGGAAAATGATGCCCTCGAGGCTGGTTTGGACATTGGCCAATCCGAAGATGCGCAACTCCTCGACCTCATCCTGTGAGCCTGAGAGTGCAACGACCACAGCCGAATCGAAGGATTCCCACTTATCGATGGGGGTGCCCGTGCTCTCCTTGCCGATAATCCAGCCCTCGTGGTCGATGATCATCACGACGGGAATCGTACCTGTCCCGCTCGGCGTGAACAGGCGAACCGGGTCGTCGCGCGTATCATTCGTCACATTGATGATCGCAGCGGTTTCATTTCCAATGCCGGTCGGATAGGTCGGGACGGTGTATTCCCCTCCACTCTCATTGAGATAGGCAAGGTCCTCGTAATACCACGCGCCGTAGGCGACGATGATAATCTCGCGACCGGACGCATTTGCAATCGATTCCCACTCGGACTGTTTTGACTCCAGATGATACTGAACGAAGTGACAACTGCCACAATCGCGCGCCATCATGTCGACGATGACGACCTTGCCACGGTGATCGCTCAGGCGGAACCAGCCCGTCTCATTGGTCACATCCGACTCGATGCCCGTGCGGTTCAGCGTCTCGAACTCCATGTCAGGCACCTGCTCGGGCTCGCCGGCAGAGGACATCAGCGAAGCGGATAAGCCGAACACCGTCAGACCGGCATAGGCGATGCCGGCGAACATCACCACGGAGATGGCAAAGGCAATCCAGGTCTGCTTCTCGGCAAAAATCCCGACGTCGCAGCCCGTTCGCTGTTGAATCCGAACACGAAGAGAGGGGTTCCACTCGGCGATAGGCTCGGAAATCGGCTCCTCGACGATCGTCTCGACCATATCGGGGTCCTCAGGGTCGCCGACCGCGGTGAACATGCCCTCCTCTGGCTCGGTGCTCATCGAATCGTTCGGAGAGCGGGCCGTTCTTCAAACCCGCCCTCACACGCCCGGAAAAAACGCCTTGCGCTCCGGTCCGGATGCCCCCCAATAGATGGGGGTAGATGGGTCTTGAACTTTCCAGAAGGGAATGGTTCAGAGAATGAAAGTGAATTCGAAATGAGCCATCTCAGCCAGATTTCGTCAGGGAGTGGGTTGAAATCAGGGATTGGGTTCTTGTGCTTCCAGAGGGGGTTGGTCGATGGGGGGTCAGATGGGGTCGAAGCGTAGTGCGATTCTGCTCGCATTGCTCATGCTCGGCAGTCTGCCGATTCTGCCGGCCAGCGGCGAACAGGTCACCCATTTCGGCAATGCCGGGTCTCCGTCAACGGTTCAGATCGTCTTCGCTGGCGAGGGCTGGGATTCGAGCACCAACCTGACCCTCGGCTCAAATGGCGTTGTTAGCGACGCCAGTCTCGATGTCGTTGGCAGTTCGAATCAAGGGATTCGACCCTCGACCATCGGCATCGATTTCGGCGATGATGGCGACCTCGAATGGGCCTTCGGTGGCCCGGGCAACGGCTCATTCGGCCATGTCGATGAATCGTCCGAAGGTTGGGGCCGATTCGCGCTGAATTTGACGAATGGGTCCGATGCGACGCATTCGATTCGATTGCCGCTCAACGCCACGGTCACCTCAGCCTCGATGAACTTCTCCACGTTGAGCGAGCTCACCCTGTCGGGCAATGACGTGAGAGATTCCCTTCTCCACAAACCGAATCCGAGTTGGGGCAACGTCACCCATGCAATCTGCAATTATGGCATCTATCCCGGCATCAACATCGGCAAGACGGAATGGTCGAATTGGAACATCTACCGCGGTGCCGTCCTGTTCAACATCTCCCAACTCGCTTCGGCCACGGTCATCGATGTGAACCTCTCCTTCTATGTGCAGAGTGTGGCCAACAATGCCAACACCGGACAACCGGTGACGGCCCTGCACGATTACAACGTCCACCCCTTGCTCAAAGACTGGGTCGAGGGACTCGAGAATAGGGCGCCGGTGAACCAGGGGCCGGGTGTAACCTGGAACCATGCCATCGACAACGTGACCGGAGCCGATTATGCCTGGTCGAGTCCCGGCGCGTCGGCTGCGACGGACCGCGGCGCATCGGTGGTGACGATTCGTGAAAGCCCTGCCAATCTCGCCCAGACCTGGATGACCTTCAACTCGGTCGCCCTGACCGATCTGGTCCAGGGTTGGATCAACGGCAGCATCACCAATCAAGGCATGTTGCTGACCGGAGATGAGAACACGAACAAACCCGATGCCTCGCGCCTGACGTTGACGGACAGCGCCAACGCCAGTCACGGACCCCGCCTCGTCATCGTCTTCGAGGGCACGGACGACGTCACCGGTGGGCTCGATGTGGGCGATGATGGCAGTGTGGAATGGAGCCACGCTGGCAATCTCAGCGCCGGATCGACCACGCCGGACCTCACAGCCACTCTCAATGCCCTGCTCGCGGGCGCGAGCCCAACCTTCACCGATGCTTGGGGCAATGAATTCCTCGACATCCCGCTGAATGTGACGGGGAATGCGACGCTGGTCATCGATGATCTCGACGTGCGCTATGATTGGACGCCGACCGTGAGCACCTCACCGAATGGCGACCTCGTGTCCGAACTGAATCAGCATCTCGGAACGCTCCCCGCCGATGCGACCGGCAACGTCAGCATTCCCATCAATGTCACGAGCGGCAGCGCGGGGATTGTCGAACTGTCGAATCTCGTCGTCAATCTCGGCGACCGACCCCCGTCGGTCGGCGCCGTGGACCTTGCGACCGAGACGTGGGTGCCGAACGGTGATGCCTACACGGTCGGCATGGAGGTGACCTCCTACCAGGGGCTGTCCAACCTCTCCTACGTCGCCATGACCCCACAACTCTCCAGCGTTACGAATCCCCCGGTCTTCGTCCATTCACTGGTCAACGGCAGCAGTTGGGTGACCGATGCGAACGGGTTCGTGACCAACATGAGCGGGTCCTGGCAGAGCCTCAACGCCGATACCGGCCGCATGGACTGGACTGTGATACCCAGTTGGAATTGGATCGAGGAGGCCGACGTCACATGGAAAGCGCAGGCAACGACCTTGGACTCACTGTATTCCATCCGTTTTTCGACCGCAGAAACCGATCATGAGAGGCGCATGGAAATCGATGCCTTCCAAGTCTGGGATGAGAGCGGTGGCAGCGATGGTGGCCCCCAGGTCTTTGCCGGTGAATGGGTCGCTGGAGGCGATAATCTGCGGGTCGAGGGCACGGTTCACTTCCTCAACCTCACAAGCACACCCCTGCCCGGCGATGTCATCGTCGAATTGGAGAATGTCAGCGGCAATTCGAGCAGTGACGATAATGGAGACTTCTCGATTCTCACCAGCGCACCTCCGGACAACCACTACGACGGATTCACCTTGACAGCGCGACTCAACGCATCCTTGGATGGTGCGGCCTCTCTGAACTTCCGAATCGATGGGACCCTGCCCGGCATGCTGTTGAATTCGCCACTCGAGGCTCGCCTGTTGCCCTCTTCGACCCAGACCGTGAATGTGACCATCATCGACAGCATCGAATTGGATGAGGGCAGCCTGCAACTCCGATGGTGGGTCGAATCGCGTCACGATGACCTCGATGGCATGCCCGAAGCGGATGAATATGCAGCCACACCTCTGGTTCGGCAAGGCCAGACTGACTACTTCCACGCCACCTTCGACGATACCACCAATACGCATGGCCAACAGGTCTCATTCTACATCACCGGCTTCGACATCGCCGGCAATCCGCTCAGCACCGGACCGGGACTTGTCGATGACCTACACCACTACACCTCACTCGTGCCTTCGCCAGCGACGCTGAATTCGACGCGCATCGGCTTGCATGCGGACGGCATTCTCGTGCCGGCCCATCCGGTCTGGTTGGAGATCATTCTGAATGAGCAGAACGGTTTGGAGGACATCGATCGAATCGTCGTCGAACTCGGTGCCACCCAGATGACATGGACCAACGGTTCGATGGCCTCGGATGATCCGAATCTTGTCCTCATGGACTTCACATTGACTGAAATCGGCGATTCAGTCGTTCTCAACATCACCTTCAGCCTCGATCCGATCTTCGATGGCAGCGGCACCCAATTCCTGACCTTGCGGGTGACGGATTCGTCTGGACAGCAGACCTTCAATCCCCCCTTGTTCTGGACATTCAATGCGGATGTCGAGCTGGTGGACTTCACCATCTCCTTGGATGATGTACCCTTGCTGGAGGATGATTTCGTCACCCTCGGTTCGCGCTTGACGATCACGGGAAGAATCCGTTATGTGGCTGCAGACCTCGCCCCACCGCCTGACTCGATCGAGGTTCAATTGGAGGTCCCCCTCGACCTGCCTCTGAGCGTCACGACGGATTCGGAAGGCGGGTTCTCCGGCACGATGGATGTCCTTGGTGGGGGCCTCTATAGGGCAACTCTTTCAGTTGTCGAGGGAGAGGGCATGGCGGATTCGATCGGGTCTCAGCGGCTGCAGCTCGATGATTTCGCACCGGCCCTCATCGGCTCGAGTCCCGCTTTCATCGCCGCGAATTCCACGGCTGTGATGCTGCAATTCGACATCCAGGAGATTGGATCGGGTCTGTCGGGTGATGCCATACCGATGACCTGTCAGGCTCACGACGGATTCGAGGCCGTCGGTGAGTCTGTGAGTGCTGACTCAAACCTGTTGATCGCAGCCGAGGTCTCCAGATATCGCGTCAATCTCACATTCCCACCCCTGATCGGCGTCGATGCGGTCGACTGCTGGATGCAGGTATCAGACCGGGCCGGCAATGGTCTGAGCGGCACCGGATCCGCCCCGACGTGGGCGCTCAGACTCGACGTCGTCGAGACGCGAGCCGACCTTGTCGCCACCGAGATTGCCTTCACCAACGATCCCGTCTTCGGCCATGACACCACCATCGAGATCACCCTGCAGAACCTCGGCAATCACACCGCCACCCCATTCTGGGTCACCCTTGAAGCCAACGAAGACCAAGTCGCCTCCGGCCAAATCCAGTTCCTCGAGGGGCAGACGTCCACCTTCATCCGCCTGGATTGGAACCCCGACTGGAAGGGGGAACTCGACCTCATCGTCCACGTCGATACAGAACAGCAAATCGAGGAGCGCAATGAGAACAACAGCTTCACGCACACGATCCACGTCGATGACGCGCCCGAGGGCAGCATGTTCAACCTCGCGAGTTTGGGTGGCATTGGACTGCTCGTCCTCCTCGGCATCGTGGGTGTGCTATTCGTCGCGATGAAACTCAAGGGACGCGATGATTCCGAGCACTGGGATGATGACGAAGAATTCGACGCCTGAGGCCTCGGGTGCGCTCAGAGGGGGCAGACCATTGTGCGTCCGGACCCTTGTGCGTCCGGAAGCAAGTGGTTCCAACCGCTTTCATCAGTCGTGGGTGATACTGTACTCAATTTCTATCAAGAGCGTGGTTGGCCTTATTATGAGTCAGCGGTGTGAACGAATCGAAGAAGATGGCGAATTCAATCACCTCAGGCCCGTTTGGGGTCATGGCCGCAGTGATTTTGTTGCTCATCGCGCCCCTACTTGCTGGTTGCTTGCACAGCGGTGGTAATACAGACATTCCCGAGTCAAATGAGAACTTGCTGTATGGTTGCACCGATTCATCCTCTTTGAATTATAATACATCTGCTGAGGTAAATGATACCTCTTGCCAATATGAAGTATTCACCGAACCTGTTGAGGAAGGGGAACCATCACCACCAATCGGTAACCAGACCGAAATTGAGGAGCAGGCTCAGGCAACAATTGACCTATGGGATGGAGAAAGTAGATTGTTGTTGATCCTCGTCCATCCAACCGATTCAACTCCGGGGATGAGTGCTACAGAAGCTGAGGCGATAATGAGTGATGTCAACGACTGGTACGTAGATGTCTCGGGCGGCAAGGTATGGCTCAACTGGTCCATCGCGGGTTGGTATGCCCTAGATGATGCCGGCTACTCGAAGCAGAACGCCTACCAGGCTGCGGCTGATGATGGGCATGACCTTGCCGAATACGACCGATTCGTGGTCGGGTTGCAGGACCTGACCTCACGCAGCGTATCCACCCAAGGAGTCCAGCACTACAACGTCACGACCGATGATGGAACCATCCACCTGCTCGCTTCTCGCTGTGATATCAAGCGCTTCGCTGATACCAACAGCACGCGCAACACCATGACCCACGAACTGGGTCACAGTTTCGGCCTCTCACACGCGAGTTTCAGTAGCAGCATCAGTGGTGAGGTGGACCCCTACGGCAACCAATACGACACCATGGGTTCGTCATCAGCCTGGCGTCATTTCGGAGCCGCCTACAAGCATCAGATGGGCTGGCTGAATGATGATCAGGTTGAACTCGTTTCACAGAGTGGCGACTACACTCTAAAGCCACTCGAAGTTGATGAGGCGCATGCTCTGAGAATCTCAATCGGGATGGTCGAGGAGTTGAATAATGGTAAGACCACCATCGCCGAGCATTTCTACTATCTCGAGGTCAGGGAGGTTCAGGATGTCGAGGCATCGAACAAGCCCGGAGCGGGTTCGCTCGGAGCTCTCAATGGTGTCATCATCAACCACGCCGGCCCTCAGGATCAATATGGCTACCACAAATGGTTGGCCATCGCTCAGGATACCACTCCTGAGACTCCGACGGACAGTAACGGCGATTTCCTGCTGACGGAAGGGCGTACGTTCAGCATCGATGAGGCAGGCATCCACATCACCGCGTTGAATGTCACCGAGGATGAGACAACGGTGCACATCGAATTCGACGATGGAACGGGTAATTCAGCCCCTACCATCTCCAGTGTCGAAGCCACTTCCACAGGAGGCGGTTTTCAGTTCAGTGTCGATGCACAGGATGCAGACAATGACGACCTCGCGGTATTCTGGAACTTCGAGGCAGGATACGGTGACCTCTACGCTCCAGAGCGCATCGGAACTGGGACATCGGTCGAGCACGCTTTCGATGATAATGAAGGCAGGAGGGTTTTCGTGCGGGTATCGGACATGCATGGTGGAGAAACCATCGACTGGGTGGATATCAACGGATTTGTGAATCAAGCCCCTCAGATACAGGCGATGACTCCCACTTCGGTCAATGAGGGTGTGTTCGAATTCCAGATCGACATCATCGACCAAGAATTATTGACATATGCCTGGGACCTCGGCGACGGAAGCACATCGATACTCCCTGAGCCACTCCATGAGTATGCTGAGGATGGCAATTACACGGTCACTTTAGTCGTCTCGGATGGGGAGTTTAGCACCACCATGACCGGCTATGCAGACACCGCTGAGACGGAGAACATGCCTCCTGTTTCCGATGCAGGGCCTGACATCACCGCGTCCCCCGGTGAGACCATCATCCTCGATGGTTCGGGCAGTGATGACCCCGATAATTACCCCCTTGCTTCCCTGCGCTACACATGGTCGTCTCCAGATGGCCTTGAGATATCAAACGATGACGAAGCGACAGCTTCACTGGTGGTTCCCACTCAAACGGGTACCTACATCATCCATCTGCTAGTGAACGATGGTATCGAGAGCAGAACGGATACGATGGTCCTGACCGTCACCGCCTCCTGAGTACACAGATGCTTGTGAAAGTGAATGTGAACTGCGGCGGAGTCATGCGTCAGCGTTAAGCCGAGTCTGAGGGTCGAGGCAGCCATCGGACTCGTGGTCTAGGGGTTATGACGTCGCCTTCACACGGCGAAGATCGCCAGTTCAAATCTGGCCGAGTCCATTACAAATCATCACAAGGCCAGTTTGAACCAGAGACTGGCTGAACAGCACTCAGCATCACAGCCGCCAGTCTCGACGGTTCAAATCTGGCCGAGTCCACAGTACCTTACTGCAGGAGCGCTGACGTACCGAAGCGGAAGGTGGCGGGATGAACGAATCCGTCGCCGAGCGCGGTTCTGACGATGTCGAGGTATCCTTCGGCTTGTCCGGGCTCTCGGATCCCCCCGGAGAGTTTGAGCCCCCGCGCATCGGCGGGATGCTCGGTGTTCCAGATGGCCAAGAGTTCCGCGAGCACACGCGCGACGAGGGGTGTGCACGGGCCACGTCGCCCCGTACAGGTCTTGATGAAATCCGCCCCGAATTCCAGGGCGAGTTTTGCGCCGAATTCGATGTAGGCAAGATCCATTTCGGGCGTTTCAAGGATGATTTTCAGCACCTTGTCGCCACAGGCTGCGCGGATGGCGACGATGTCTCTGACAACCTTGTTGCGATCGTCGTTCATCAGGGCCTCGAAGTCGAGGACGACATCGATCTCCTCGGCGCCATCTGAAATCGCGGTTTGGATCTCTTCCAATCGTTCCGGAAGGGACCCATCTCCATTCGGGAAGCCACCCGCAGCGCACGCAATGCTGCCGTGATACCGCTTCTTGGCTTCTGCCACGTGTTGTGGAAGGATGCAAATGGTTGCGAATGGATGCTCGGCGGCATCATCGAGGAAGGCCTGTAGATCTCCGTTGGCATCGAGCATGGTGAAGTCACACAGCTCGAGCATGAGGCGTCCTCGGGCGTGTGGAACATCAACCCCACGCTTCATGTGGTGCATCGCTTCTGCACGGGCTGATGGGCGTATTCGGCATCGTGCTGCCCGGGGGTCTCGCTCCGGCTTCTGACATTCTGATCGTGGTGTTCATCACCAATCTGGCCTACATGGGCTGGTTGCTCAATGCGCGGCGGGTGTTGTTGCGTGAGGAGCGCGATCTGCTCGATTCTCCGGATTGGTCAGCCGAGTTGGAGAAGGGCTGGAAAATCAAGGACAAGGAGCCTGATTTGTCGCCGACCATCGACGCCTTTGCCGAGGTGCCTGAGGATGAGGATGATGTGGACGATTTGGGTGGCGTCGCCCCCGAGGGGGCGCTGCCGCCGCGCGCGAACTGTGCCGCTTGTGCGAAGCGGTTGGTCGAGGCCGACATGTGGGCGAAGTGCTTGGGTTGTGGGTCGCATTACCATACGATCTGCTTGGGACGGTTGGGCGCTTGTGCCAGCTGCAACAATCCGGTCGAAGGGCTGGAATTGGAAGAGGAGTCCTCAAAGAGTGAAGCCGAGGACGACGAGGCGTGACGAGCGGTCGCATCCACAACTTCGGCGCTGGTCCGGCCGTGCTGCCGCTGGCCGTGGTCGAGAAGGTTCAGGCCGCCTTGCCGAATCTTGCGGATTCTGGCTTTGGTCTCTTGGAGATCAGCCATCGGTCTGGGACGTATCAATCGGTGATCGACAGTGCGGTGGCTCGGGTTCGTCGCGTGCTGGCTGTCCCGGATGATTACGAGGTGCTCCTGTTGCAGGGTGGCGCCTCGCTGCAATTCTACATGACCGCCCTCAATCTGCTTCGCGAGGGTGAGTGCGCCGACTTCCTGGTGACGGGTGGCTGGGCGAAGAAGGCGCTGAAGGAGGCGCAACGGGTCGGTCCTTCCGCGGCCATCTGGAATCAGGAGGCGTTCAACTCCGTGCCGATGAATGGTGATTATTCGGTTCGAAGTGAATCGGTCTATATGCACTATACATCGAACAATACGCTGTATGGTACCCAATATCATCACCTGCCTGTGGCGGATCATTTGGTGTTGGATGCCTCGTCCGATATCTGTGGTGTAGCCTTGGATGTCGGTGCGCACGATGTGATCTATGCGGGTGCGCAGAAGAATCTCGGGCCGTCCGGAGTGACGCTGGTGATCCTGTCCCCATGGGCTGTGTCCAGGGTGGGGGATGACCTGCCGACGATGTTGGATTACAAGACGCACATCGCCAAGGGATCGATGTTCAACACGCCGAATACTTTCGGCATCTTCGTGCTGGACAAAGTGCTCGAATGGATCGAGGATAACGGGGGCCTTGCGGCTTCCATTCGACGCAACCTGGACAAGTCCGGGCTTCTGTACGCCGAGTTGGACCGAACTGACTTCTGGGTGCCTCATGCTGAGGAATCGAGTCGCAGTGTGATGAACGTCACCTGGCGCTTGGCGAATCAAGATTTGGAGTCTGTATTTTTGGACGAGGCGCTGGCTGCGGGACTGGGTGGTCTGAAGGGTCACCGCAGTGTCGGTGGCATCCGCGCCTCGATGTACAATGGCTGTCCGTTGGAGAGCGTAGAGGCGCTGGTTGGCTTCATGGTCGACTTTGAAGCGCGCCATGGTTGAAAACGGAGTGGCGCGTCGCCGTGCCCATGGTGGTCGTCGGCATCGCGATGTTACAAGGCGCGCGCCATGCCCATATCGATGCCCTTCACCGTGCATCAGAGGAACTTGGAGTCCAGATTGAGATGGTCGAATTGAGGACCGTTGAGGACCTGTCTTCTGCCGGCATCGATGCGCTCATTCTCCCGGGTGGCGAGACCACGGTCATGCGACTGCGTGGCAATGATACGGCCAGCCAACTCTTGCCGGCGCTCTTTGAATGGATGCGCGCAAATCCCGAGGCGCCGGTGTTGGCCACCTGTGCGGGTGCGATTCTCTTGAGTGACCCGCAGGACGGTGGCGCACCGCTGATCGATGCGGACATCGACCGCAACGCGTATGGGCGACAATCCGATTCATTCCAGGCCGAATTGGATGACGGCTTTCCCGGCGTCTTCATCCGCGCACCGCGCTATCTGGAACACCGAGATGAGGTCATCTCCACCCGCGATGGAGAGGTGGTCGGCTTGAGAAAGATGAACAGAATCGCCTTGACCTTCCACCCTGAACTGTCGAATGATTCCAAATTCCACCGCATGTTGCTGGAGGCTTGTGCATGATTGAACTCCCGTCGATGGATGAGGCCGAGGGCTGCATTCAATGCCAGATGGGCAGCAAGTTGGTGCTCTTTGTCACCGGCCATTGCCACTGGATGTGCGACTATTGCCCGCTGTCGGAGAACCGCCGCGAAATCGACTTCATGTACGCCAATGAGCGACGCGTCGACATCGGGGACTGGACCGCGGTGCTCGAGGAGGGTCGGGCCATGGATGCGACGGGCACGGGCATCACCGGTGGTGACCCGATGATGGCGGCGGAGCGCAGCATGGAGGCCTGCCGCCAGCTGAAGGCAGAATTTGGTCCGAGTCACCACATCCACCTCTACACCAGCATTCCGTTCAAGCCCGAGGTGGCTGTTCAGTTGGCCGATGCGGGACTCGATGAGATCCGCTTCCATCTGCTCGACCTGAAGTATGAACGCTATGTTGAGACGATGCTGGCCTGCCGCGATGCGGGCATGTTTGTCGGCATCGAATTGCCCTGTGAACCGGACCAAGAGACGCGCTTGTTCGAATTGATCGAAGAGATGCGCGATGGACCCGCCCTCTTCCTCAACCTCAACGAGTTGGAGATCACGGTCGGCAATTATGACAATATGGAGGTGCGTGGCTTCAATCTGTCCAGCGAGATCACTGCCGGTGCGGAGGGCAGTGGAGAACTCGCCCGCGCATTGCATGCAAAGGTCACGCCCGATTATGGCTACATGGTCAAATTCTGCACGGCTTCCTACAAGGATAGCGGGCAACTTCGCCGGCGGTTCCTCAGGCGGGGCGAACACACCATCTCGCCGCATGAGCAGATGACCGAGGACGGCACGCTGACCTTCGGTGCCATCTATTGTCAAAACGAGGATGCCGAGAACTGGATCCAAGAGATCTGTGAACTGACCGACATCCCACCTCAATTCCTCCACTATGACGGGGATGAGCGAATCGAGATCCCGATTCTGCTCGCCGAGGGCATCGCGGCCGATGTGGACGCCCCGGTCGCCG
>Ga0115002_10001466_pt1 | contig 32504 bp, 27 predicted proteins | sample ArcticOcean_MG_C_8_FD_89576 | JGI IMG/M metagenome (GOLD analysis project Ga0115002, IMG submission 89576) | Marine microbial communities from western Arctic Ocean - ArcticOcean_MG_CB11_86 | ecosystem: Environmental > Aquatic > Marine > Oceanic | place: Arctic Ocean: Canada Basin | collected... | reverse complement strand
CGCAGATTCCGATTTATTCGACACGCTGGCTCCTGTGGAGGGATATTCGGCGGGGACTAGACGGGCTAGGCTTGTTTACTAACCGCTGGCAGTTACGATTACACCCGCTTGTGCACTTTGATCGACTGCATCAGAGGGTGGTAATCATCTTTTTCTATCAGGCATGTTCCATAGAACATTTGCGGCAGGACCCATGATTTGAAATGCCTGCCAAAGAACAACCTTGTATTCGTCCGAATCCCAGTGAATCGAAACTTGGTTGTACCAGTTATATCGATTCGCAGCCTAATACTCGTCTAGTGGCATTTGAAAACCTTCAACGTGTTGCTATATAACTGAGCGATCTTGCGTCTAAGGGTGGAGCGGTCCGTGGCTATTATTACTAACAACGTGCTGACCGATTTCGGTCAGCACGTTGTTAGTAAAGTTAAGCGAGCGATTTACAGATCGCTGCCGATCACGATGGTCTTCGGGTTTTCCAAGAATGAATCCAGCAGGTTCGTGCCCGCACCATCGCCTACAGGCGGGTATGCATACCCGTTTTCGATTCTTGGTAGCTGGTCGACGATCTCCTTGTACCAAGTGTTGTTGTACGCACGAACGGTTTCTTGAATCAGAGCGTTCGGTGCGTTCAGAGAGAGGTGGACGCTGAACATTAGAGTCACCGGACCCACACAGTCGTGAGGTGCTACCGGCATGTGGTAGGCGTGCGCCATTGAAGCGATTCGCTTCGCCTCGGAGATACCGCCAACCCATGAAATATCTAGCATGCAGATGGTCATCGCTTGCTTCTCGAACATTTCTCGGAACGCCCATCGAGTCGCTACCGTTTCACTGGCTGTCGTTGCAATATCAGTCGACTTCCGGAACTCGGCGAGGGTGTCGATGTTATCCATTGGTACGGGATCTTCAAACCAGAAAGGACTGTGTGGTTCGACCGACTTTGCGATCCGCTTGGCGGCAGACAGATTCCAAAGACTGTGCATCTCGACCATGACGTCCATTTTGTTGCCGACTGCCTCTCGAATCTTCCTGAACGGCTCGGTGCCTTCTTCAAGATCGGTGGCGTGGATGAACTGTCCGTTTGATTCGACTGAATATTTGTCGAATGGCCAGATCTTCATAGCCGTGAAGCCTTCCGACATCAAATTGTCGGCAAGCGCACCAGCATCGGTCATGAAGGCGTGATAATCCTCATAGGGCTGCTCAGGTCTGTAGTCGATTTGGCCCGGAATCCAGCTTTGTGGAGTCTTCACCCCGTATGAGTAGCCAGCACACGTGTTGTACACCCGTATTTTTTCTCGGGCGAGTCCGCCAAGCACTTGATACAGAGGTTGATTATTACGCCTGGCGTACAAATCCCAAAGCGCCATATCGATTGCCGAAACCGACGATGCATCAACGCTGCGTCCACGATTTACCTTCATCCGTCGACCGAGAGTGTCCCAGTGCAGATCGAGTTGGTCTGGGTTTTTACCGAGCAAGTAGGGTGCGATATCACCGTGAATATATGCTTCGATCGCGTCGGGAGAGAATGAAGTTTCCCCAAGCCCAACATAGCCATCCGAACTGTAAACCTTTGCCCACACTATCATCGGATACTCGGGGTTTCGTAGCGTTTCGATACGGGTTATTGCGGCTGAGGATGCCATTATTTGTCTCATTGTTTTGGTGTGCGAAATACTTCGATGTTTTCCATTGTCGAATCTGACTGATGAAAAGACGAGCACAGGTTAACAAGCCAGATAGTGGTTATGTGATTGCGTAGCATGAATTTTCCGAAACGTTCAAACTTCTAATAGCCATGTCATTCATCCAGATAATCGTCCTCGCAATTGTTCAGGGCATCACAGAATTCCTGCCTATGAGCAGCAGCGGACATTTGCTCCTCGGATCGTGGCTGTTCAATTGGCCAGATCAGGGCTTGTTCTTCGACGCTGCAGTTCATGTCGGAACGATGGTGGCTGTGCTGGTGTACTTTCGACGCGAGTGGGTTCAGATGGTGACCGGGTTAGGAGGAGATAAGCTTGTTGAAGTTGATGATTCAGGTGGCACTGTTCGGGCAAGAATGCTGGCGATATTAATCGTCACTGGAACTATTCCTTTGGTGGTAATTGCTCCTTTTATAAAAAATTTGCTAGAGAACGATTTTCGCGATCCTACAGCGGTCGGATGGCTATTGGTAGCTACGGCGTTCGTTCTTATTGTTGGAGAGATATTCGTTAAATATGTCTACAAGAAGACAATCGGGATCGACTCTCTCAAAGTTCACCAAGGCTTGGCTATTGGCCTGATTCAGGTTCTTGCTGCGTTCCCTGGCATTTCACGCTCTGGTGTGACGATGGTTGCTGGAATGTCTGTTGGGCTGAAAAGAGAATCAGCCGCAAGATTTTCAATGTTGCTTGGGACACCCGCCATTGCTGGTGCGGGTGTTCTCGTTGCGAAAGACGCTTTCGATTCCGCCAATAATATCGATCTCGGTGCAGCCGTTTTAGGATCAGGAATCTCGGCTATCACAGCTTATTTCGTGATAGCCGGATTCATAAAGTTGCTAAAGAACGGATCACTAAGACCCCTCATCGCCTACTGCCTTATCGCTGGCATAGGCGTGGTCATCGCCCGGGCAGCTGGCGCATAGTCGATGTTTAGGGCTGACGGGCTTCCCACGTCACGTCACAGTTCTCGCACTCTTCTTGCCAAATGTGAACTGCAGGGGGCATTGCAACTGCGAATCGCAAACTCATCTCTTCGCCCACAGTAACAATGTGGTGAACCGTGCCACGAGGAATCCAGACGATATCGCCCTTTTGGGCGTTAATAATCTTGCCGCCGGTTAGCTCCCATCTAAGCTTACCCGCCATAACGCACCACCACTCGTCGAAATTACTGTGCCAATGAGCGTGATTGCCTTGGCCCGGCATTGAAGCGATAAGCGTGCCTAAGTTGCGTTCATCCTCGATGAGCAGCTTTGACCAGGGCGCAGGCCCCATTTCGGCGACTACGGAATCCACTTCGATGTGCATCAATCCCGGTCCCATCGTTGCATCAACTCGAGGTGGAATCGGTCCTTCGACTACATCTTCTATTGCGGCTAATACGCCTTCGTAATTAGTTCCCATTTTTCAATTCTCCAAATCAGAAGCCGAATGTAAGCTTCTGGACTTGTTGCTGAATGTTTACGTTACGGCTAACGTAGCACGATCACGAATCTATGAAGTCTCAAAGAGCATCGTGATTACGAGAAGTAGAATCGCTGCGGTCGAATATTCCTAGACCGACAAGGAAAATTATGCCCAAGATTACAGGCGAAATTAGAGACGCCACAACCGGCGAAATCGTTCAGGCACGAGTTCAAGTGCTCGCTCCGAATGGCGAAAATGTTGCTCCCACCGACGCTATGTGGAAAGTTGGCTCCGGCGAACCTTTTTTTTACAGCAACGGTCAGTTCTCTCTCGACACGACTCGCGGATACCACCGAGTACTTGTGGAGCGTGGAACCGAGTTCACGCCTTGGGAAGGGACCATTGAAGTCGATGGCTCTGCGGATTCGTCACTAGATATCCAGCTGGAGCGTTGGTCAGATCTGCCAGACCGAGGTTGGCACCCCGGAAATACCCACATTCATTACGACGAGAAGGAAACCGATCCCGATCGTCGGTTGGCGTACGACTCGCGGGTCGAAGACCTGCGAATGACCGCCGTGTCGATACTCAAACGCTGGGATCTCGACTACGCGACGAATAAGTACCCACCGGGAGTTCTCACCGAGTACACCGACACGCATCACCACGTTCAGAGCGGCGAAGAAACCCGACATAATCACGATCCATCTGACCCGTTCAAGATTGGCTACGGCCACGTGATGCTGATTAATATTCGTAACCAGGTCGATCCGATTAGTCGTGGGCTAATCGTTGATCAGTTCGATCCCGATTATCCGCCGCTCAGCTACGCCTGCGATCAGGCTAATGATCAAGGTGGGCTTATTATCTGGTGCCATAACGGGCAGGGCATGGAGGCGCCGGTCGCTGCCGCACTCGGCAAGGTGCATGCCATGAATTTGTTCGACCCGTTTTGGACGGATATCGAATATCTCTACTGGTATCACATGCTCAACACCGGAATCAAAATGCCGGTTTCGACCGGCTCTGACTGGTTCGTTAGTTCGGCCAACCGCGTTTACTCGCAGACCAAGGGTGGATTCGCCTACGAATCGTGGCTCGACGGGATTCGCAGTGGTCGAACTTTTATCACGAACGGACCTGCATTGTTCTTATCGGTTGCTGGTCAAGAGCCCGGTCAAACGATTTTAATCGAGAAGGGTACGTGCATTCCGGTTCATGCCAATTGGAACTCACATCACTCAATTGAGCGAGTCGAAATAGTTCTTAATGGAAAAGTTGTTGCAAGGCGTGACTTTCCTGAAGGCGTAAATTCCGGACACATTGAAGTCGATCTAATTGCGGATTCCGACGGGTGGATTGGCGCTCGACTCGGATCAGGTTCTCGCGATTCGTTCGACCAGCCGATCTGGGCGCACACAAGTCCGGTGTACATACGCGGAACCGGTACGCAGTCGGAAGCTAGCGTTGAATCAGCGAAGTTCTATACCGGTCAAATTGGTGAGGGAATTAACTGGGTGAAGACCAAAGGGCGCTTCTATACCGATGCACAGCGCAAGGAAGTCGTCGACTTGTTCAAACAGGGTCAGGATTGGTACCGCAATCTGATTTGATCCCGGCGATCGTACAACCGTGCGAGAGAGCTACCTAGCGGGTAAAATTGCTCTGATTGTTTTGTTCTCGAATACCCAATTATCCAACGTGGATTAATCCGAGTCTGTGAAAAATATGTCCGTCGAAGCTCTGTTAAATACCTATTATGATCGCGCAACTATCCCGATTCGCAACACGAAATTCGGGCGAGAGCAAACAGGGTATTTTGATATTCGTCACGTGGTCGAAGACGACGAATTTCGACTCCTGAATCATAAAATTATCTTTAAAGATGGCGTTGCATCCAGTGTTTGGCGAGAACAAGAGTGGGGACTCGGCGAGAACTCAATCGATGTAACCCATTTTGAAGATGGAATAGTCAAGCAGCTCAGTCTTCGACACAGCGGTGATGCTGTTACAGGTCTAAAAATCAGTCTAAGCCGTGTTGAATGGCTGCTTCCTGATCCTGATCATCGCTTGGCTTACATTTTCGGTCGCGCTGATATGGAGATCTGGTACAAAGCCAAGGATTTTCAGATGGGCGTAAAAAGACTTCGACTCGCATGGGATAAGGAAACGAAACACACGTTTTCAGTTCGTGAGCTCGGTATCGACAAAGATAAAGCCGAGCATCTATATCGGGGTATTGAGTATCGAATAGAACTAGACGACGCTATTCGATTGACCATCGAAGACAAAAGCTCACGGCAGATCAATTGGCGGACTAACTTGTCTGCTGATGAAGTTCGTACGCTCTTAGAATATGCCAACAACGAGCCTTGGTTGAACGGTTGGGGACCAGTTGCTGACATCATCGAAAACGCTAAGTAACTGCGATTCTTAGGATCGGTTATCACATACGTCTCGATAAAAGCAAAGCGAAGTGGAGAGACCTTCGGCGAACGTGTGGTGAGGGAGACCGCTTACACTGCAACCCGCTAATCGCTGTGTTTGTAAGTAGCTTCCAGGTCCAGCGGATATACCGACTTACGGCCCCTTTTAAACTCGAAGGACGACATATCTGCTGAAGTTGCTCCGGGGGTATTTACAGTGACCATCTCGCTGGCGATTGGCTGATACGCCGGTCGAGGCGACACTACACCCTTGGCGACCACGATATCGAAATCCTCGGGTCGGTAGCCGAGCGAGTAGAACTGCTCTCGACTCATGTTTCCGACTCGAGTTGTGACCAACGCAACCGTCGGGCCTTCTTCCGTCTCGATCACTACGGTCGTACCACCATCGAAAAATCTCCAACCGGCATGAACTGTACCGCTGTCCTCGAACCGCCCATCGGAAATGCGGGTAACCCGACCGGTCAGGCGAATCGGTTCCCCGTGGAGAGAGTCGGTCTTGCCGCCTACTTCGATGGTTACGTTGTTGCCGATACCAGCTTCTAAACAGGCGGAAATAGCCTCCGTGTCACGTACTGTCTGAAGCCAAGACGCTGCGCCTTGCGTCACGGCTTCAGCAAGCAAAAATGTGCTGTCACCCGAGCTACCGGCTCCGATATTGTCGCCAACATCAAGTAACACGACAGGGCCTGAATCTTCAGGCTTAACTGTTGCCTGTTTTAGTGCATATTCGACGGCTTCTGAAGCTGTAGGCCCAACCGGTTCATATAGCTCTTTTCGATTCGCCCATGCACGATCAGCGATCCACCGTGCAGCCTTCTTGGCTTCGTCAATCGAACTCTCGTGGAGCACGTAGCAGGCGAGTCCGTTCTCGTGGACGTCCGACCATGGATAACCCTCGCCAATCGAGCCGCCGACGATTCCCGGCTGTGCGAGCACCGTTTCTAGATCATCGATAACTGCCTTCATCGGCATGTCACGCGTGTCGTGCTGGAAAATTCCAACTACCATCGGCGGCATTTCGATCCACTTGGCAGGTCGCCAGTTTTCGCGTGCCATCCGAAAAATCAAATCGCACGCATCGTGAGCTCGTGGTACGGCGTCGGTGTGCGGATTTGTCTTGTAGATCACTAGCGCATCGGTCTCATCGGCCATCTGCTGCGAAACGTTCGCGTGGAGATCGAGCGTCATAACGACCGGTACATCGGGTCCAACAATTTCCCGCACACACCGAGCCAACTGGCCGTCCATATCTGGATATTCCTCCGAGACGGCAGCACCCATCTGATTAAGCAAAACTCCATCGAACGGACCCTGGTCACTAAGCATGTCTAACGCTTCTCCGCCGAGCGTGTCGAACACTTCTTTGCTGATTGTTCCACCGGGGTCTGTGGCTGCGAAAATCAGCGGTACAAGTTCGAAATCGAGTCGCTTAGATGCCTGAATAAACCCGGCCATAGAAGTATGCGACAGCTCGTGCATGTCGTAGTACTGCTGACCTCGCTGTACTGCGTACGTCTGCATCCCCGACACTTTGAAGCTATCCATGGTCGTGGGATTACTGGCGAACGTGTTTGTTTCGTGGTGAATGCCGAGGGTTGCTATGCGGAGTTTGTTGCCCATTGATCTTCTTAAACGAAGTCGGCGGAGCCAAAGCCCCACCGACTCAAAATTTCGCTTATTCCAGAAGCCTAGTCGCCGGGACCACTGATGTGTCCTGCCGTTCCTGGCATTCGTTTCTTCTCGTCTAGCTTTGAAGTAACTTCAGGGTTCTGACCAGCGCTTGGCCATTCGCCCCTAAGAACCGCCGCTACTTGTTGGGATGCACGTTGACGCGCCAACCATGCTGAACGAGTCGATGAACCTGCCAGATGCATTGCGGTAATTACGTTCTCCATCTGAAGAAGTGGGTTACCGGGATCTACTGGCTCTTGCTCGAATACGTCGAGACCAGCACCACGCATTTTACCCTGTTGAAGAGCTTCGATTAGTGCAGGCTCGTCGTTGACCGATCCTCGGCAAACGTTGATGTAGTAAGCCGACTTCTTCATAACGTCGAACTGCTCTTTGCCGATCATGTGGAACGTTTCTGCATTTAGCGGAACCACAACGACGATGTAGTCAGATCGTTTGAATAGTTCGTTAATCTCGAACACTTGCTCAACGTTGTACTCGCTAATTATCCAAGGAGCCACGTATGGGTCGAATACGAGAGTATCCATGCGCCAGCCTTGCCCAAGTTTTCGGGCTACCTGCCGACCAATATTTCCGAATCCAACAATACCGAGAGTCTGCTCGTCGATCGGCTCGATCGGCAAGAACGGAGCGTTGCTCCAATCACCAGTGTCTCGAAGCTGATTCGTGGTTTGAACGATCTGGCGGTTCAACGACAGAGCCATCGTTACGGCCTGGTTGGAAACCTCTTCAGCACACATGCCAGCGCCGTTGGTGACGATGATACCCATATCGGTCGCAGCGTCTACATCGATGTGATTGAATCCGTGCGAGTAGACAGCCAAAACCTTGGCTGCATCTGCCGCTCGAATCACCTGTTCGGTGCCCCAGCCACCTCGCATCATAATTGCGTCTGCGCCTCGAACTGCTTCGATCGCTTCGCCCTCAGACTGTGGCGCTTCCTGAACGAATTCCACATCAAGATCGGCCATTTCGGCTCGTTCGTGATGCAGTGGGTCGTCCGTGGTCGGTCCAAGCACGACAACTCTTTGCTTTGCCATTTTTAGTACTCCAAAAAAAATTAGATCAACTGAGCCGAAACTTTGAATTCTGACTCATAAAGAAGAACGTGTGAAAGACGCTCGTTACTTGCCCTGATCAGCAAGCATTACCTCCCAGCTAACAGCCCATTTGCGAGGCTCAACTGTACTTCTAACGTCAGGGTTGATTAGTGACATTGGCCAGTATCCGAGAGCTACTCGCATTGCCTCTTCACCTAGCTGAGTGTTTGCTCGGCTCCACGCAACTTCACTGTAGGAGGCGTAGTGGTTAGTTACAGATACATTGTCCATCTTGAGCAATTCGTTGTTCGGATCTACAGGTTCCTGCTCGAACACATCGAGTCCGGCGCCAGCGATCTTGCCCTGTTGGAGTGCTTCGATCAGTGCTTTCTCATCGACCACAGGTCCACGTGAGCAGTTGATCAAGTATGCGGTTGGTTTCATTAGATTAAAGAACTCGGCGCCAACCATGTGATGGGTGTTTGGTGTCAGATAAGTGTGTGGCGAAACATAGTCAGATCGCTTGGCGATTTCCTGAGGAGTGCCAACCATCTCGACTCCGTATTCCTTAGCGTCCCATGAGGAAACGAAAGGATCGTAGCCAATTACTTTCATGCCGAAAGCCTGAGCCTTGCGAGCTACCGTTCGTCCGATGTTACCGAGTCCGATGACTCCGAATGTCTGGCCTGCAATGTGACCCATAGGCGCAAGATGTTCGCGGGTCCAAGTGCCGTTCTTGACCAGCTTGTCGTGAAGTACAAATTTTCGTGAGCAAACGAGGAAGTGCATCATCGTCTGGTTGCTAACTTCTTCAGTTCCGAACGAAGCAGTGTTGGCGAGAACTACGCCGTTTTCAACGGCAGATCCAAGATCCATACTGTCGTAGCCGTGTCCGAACGAAACCAGCCCTTTGCAGCGACCGTTATTTCCCATGTGGACGAAGAGGTCGGGCGAAACGCCATGACCGGCGGCCATTGCCACGTCGGCATCTTTGAGAGCTTCGATTAGCTCACCATCGCTATCACCGTCGTATACCACAAACTCCGCACCCATCTCTGTGGCTGCTGCGCTCTGGTGTGGAAAATCGTCTGCGGTGCCATTGCGTAGGTTTTTAGGGCCTAGAAATAGAACTCGAATATCTTTAGCGTCTGGGCTCATAAGTCTGTGTACGTTCTCGTTTTGCTGGTTTGTTGAATTAGTGATTCGTTATTCGGGTTTGACGATGCTTTGCGCTGTGTCGCCATCCCAAACTCGTTTCATATTATCGAAGGCGAATCGTACTCTTCTCGGATAACTTTCGTAACTCTTACCCGCAATATGCGGAGCGACTACAACTTTATCCATAGTGAGTAAGGGATTGTTTGGATCGACGGGCTCTTGCTCGAACACGTCCAATCCCGCACCCCATATTTCGCCATCTTCGAGCGCGTGCTGCAATGCTTTCTCGTCCACTACCGGACCTCGGCACGTATTAATGAGGATTGCAGTCTTCTTCATTAGTTTGAGCTCACGCTCGCTGATCAAAGCACGAGTGCTGTTGTCGAGAGGTGTGTGAAGGGTGATGATATCCGATCGCTCGAGTAGCTCGTCGAGTTCGACCCTCGTTGCTCCGTAGCCCTCCGCCTTTACACTTCGCACCTTGTCCGTATAGAGAGTAGTCGTCTCGAATCCGCGGAGCATTCCAGCGACATTACTGCCGATACGACCGGCACCAACGATTCCGACCGTTGCACCAAATAATTCGTGCGAGTCACGACCGTCCACTTCAGGTCGCATCCAGTCTCCGCCCCGAGTGTCAGAATTGGACACGGGAAGGTGACGGATCGTCGACAATGCCAGCGTTATCGCAAACTCCGCTACCGGAATAGCGTTCGCACCACCGTTGTTAGCTACTGGAATGCCCATCTCGCCTGCGAGTCCAAGATTCACCCCGTCGAAACCTGCAGAACAAAGTTGAACCAACTTAGTTTTCTTTGCGAGTTGGAGGGTCTTATCTGAGACGCCGTGACCGAACACCAGAATAAAATCTGCGATGTCAGCTGCTTCCGCAACTTCCTCATCGGTCGATTCATCAGTGCGAATGTGTAGATTCCAGTCACCTGGTTTCATCTCGTTCGCCATATCTAACAAGGGGAGGGAAGGGCCGGAAAATACGAGCACTTCAGGCATATCGTTTCGATCTCAATTCATAATGTTCAAAGGGTAGGTTGTTGCGAACTCGGGCATTGTAGAACGTGAACGGTGGTTAGTGTGACTCTTAGGAACGATTCAACGCGTATGCTTCTCGCAACAAAATTCTGATTCAACAACAATTCATCGTCTTTGGTTTATCTTTTATGACTACCGGTTCTGATTCTGTAAATAACGCCACTTCTGGTGGATTTGGGCAGATCGAATCTGCCGCGATCGATATTCTCTCTGAACTCGGAGAGTTCAGCGCTACTTCCTATTGGGAAGATGGACCTGCCGACTATCTGGCAGAGCATGCCAGAAAAGGCGGCCTAGAGATATCGGTCGATGAGTGGGGCAACGTTCTCGCTACAAAACCCGGCACTGATCCTGCGGCTCCCGGAATTGCATTCGTCGCTCACACTGATCATCCCGGGTATGAAGTTGTTGCCCAAGATGGGTCGAAACTAACGCTGAAAGCACTTGGTGGAGTCGGAATCGCTGCGGGTCGTGATGGAGCTAGGATTTTGGTTATCGGAGAGAACGGTGAACGTATTGAAGCCACCGTGACCGGAGCTGAATTGGCAGAAGGCGATTTTCTTAAATCTCGTGAAGCCGCCGGGTGGCTTGGTACCGACACCGTATATGCAGAGTTGGCGGATATAGGCACTAAACTCGGTGACCTCCCGCGTCCAGTGGTTCCTGACCTGCCTGACTTCTTGATACAAGACGGCCTAATCAAGATGCGCGCTGCCGACGATTTGGCTGGCTGTGCAGCAATCCTTGCTGCCCTAGAATCGATCGTAAATACGTCGACGGAAGGCAACGTTTACGGTCTGTTCACTCGTGCCGAGGAAACCGGTCTTGTAGGCGCTCGTCTAGCTGCCGAAAACGAACTTGTCCCAAAAAACACGATCATCGTATCGGTTGAGACAAGCTCAGTGATTCCCGGCACAGAAATCGGCGAAGGTGTCGTGATCCGTACTGGTGATCGAGCAGCGACTTTCGACTATGAAGCGGAGGCCTATCTGGGGGAGGCTGTTCACAAAATCAAATCAACAAGTTACGATTTTAAGATTCAACGACAACTAATGAACGCTGGCGGTTGTGAGGCATCCGCCTTCAAAGCATTTGGCTACAAGGTCACGGGCACGGCATTCCCACTCGGCGCATGGCACAACCGTGGCGAAACCGGTGTCGAACCAGAATTTATTTCGAAGGATGACTTTGCTGGCGGCGTCATATTGATTGCCGAAGCCGCTAAGCTCGCAGGTACCTCGCCGAAAGGCGTGCTGGCCCGACTTGCTGATTCGCCAATTGAAGAAGGCAATAGGCTAAAATCGGCTCGTCTTAATCGTTAGAACCCCACAACGAAGTGCGTCGACGGGCGTATTCTGAATCCAAAATTAAATCCAACTTGATTGGATCGTTCACACAAGCGGAGTTATCGAGAACACTATGGAAGTAGATGGCAGCTACCTACTGGCCCGCACGTTGAAGGAAGAAGGGGTTGAGCACCTCTTCTATCTGATGGGCGGACCCAACTACGAGATCATCAATAATTCCGAAGATATGGGAATTAAGGCGATCGACTTCCGTCACGAGCAAGCCGCTTCGATGGCTGCCCACGGATATGCCCGTGTCACTGGCAAGCCCGGTGTCACCACTGCTGCGTCCGGACCTGGCACGTTGAACCTGCTGACAGGTCAATATACAGCGTGGGTCGACGGTGCACCGATGATTACGCTTGGAGGCGCAGGGCCGATCGAAGACTTTGGCCGCGGTGGCTTTCAAGAAGTCGACCAAGTCGGCATCTTCGAACCGATATCCAAAGCTGTGATGCGACCCACCGATCCAGCACGTTACCCCGAACATATTTCGACCGCTTTCCGTATTGCTACTACTGGACGACCGGGGCCGGTTTACATCGATTGCAATGAAGATGTTCTCTACGGCAAGGTCGAAGAATCAGATGCTGTTGTCCCGTCCCGCGCATCGGGACGAGCACGACCTGCCGGTGACCCCGATCTAATCAAGCAAGCTGTAGAAATGCTTTCCGAAGCAAGCAGCCCAATGGTGTTCGCTGGCGGAGGAGTCTGGTGGTCGCAGGCGTACGACGAGCTTCGACTTCTTGTAGAACGAATGGGCATTCCGTTTTACACGTCACCAATGTCACGAGGTTTACTCCCCGACGATCATGAAATGTCGTTTCCCGCGGCGCGTTCTGGAGCGTTCAGGGTCGCAGATGTAGTTCTGGTTGTTGGAACCCGAATGAACTGGATGATGACCTTTGGGCAGCGTATCGCAGCCGAGTCGAAGATCATACAGATCGATATTCACGGAGCCGAACTTGGGCATAACCGCTCGGTCGATGTCGGAATCGAGGGCGACGCCAAGGCTGTTCTCCGGCAACTTGTCGGCGAAGCCGATCGCATCGGATTCGAATCGAAGGCGAAATCTAAATGTGTCGACAAACTTCGTGAAGCAGACCGATCGCGTAGGGATCGTGTTGCGCCTCTCGAAAATTCTGACCAACAGCCGATTCACCCTCTCCGACTCTGTAAAGAGCTTCGTGAAGTGATGGATCGAGATTCAATTCTCGCGGTCGACGGTAACGAAATCCTTCACTTCGGTCGACAGTCGATGCCGACATATGTACCCGGTCACCGCCTGAATTCAGGCCCCTCAGGCTGCATGGGAGTCGGTCTTCCATATGCACTCGGAGCGAAAATAGCGAAGCCAGATAAACAGGTCGTCGCCCTTCACGGAGACGGATCACTTGGAATGAATATTCAAGATTTTGACACAGCCGTTAGACACAGCTTGCCCATCGTCATCGTCGTGTCTAACAACGAGGGCTGGACAGCTCGCGTCGAAGGCATTCGCAAGCCCGGTCGTGAGCTTGGATTCACTCGATTCGACAAAGTAGCTGAGGCACTTGGCGGTCACGGTGAACTGGTCGAAGATCCTAAAGATCTTAAGCTAGCGTTCGAGCGTGCTTTCGCTTCGGGAGTGCCAGCTGTAGTGAATGTACGAACCGACCCTACAGCTCGAGCTCTTTCGCGATTCGTCGGATCTAAAATGGAATAGATCGTCGTGTGGAGGCCGCGGTGTGAATTGCAGCAACGGCGATCAGATTCGTCATACCGAACTAACGCTGAATGCGAAACCAATTTTGCCGTCCTACCTGATGCTTTCGTAACTGATCGAATGTGGATGTGATCGGATCAAGCACGATCCCGACCGAATTACTCAGGGGAACCTCGAAATTGAATAGCAAGACTGGAGCGTGGTGTCACAATGCGCCCTGTTCGGTCGATATGACCTCAACATCGAAGCTCCCGGTAACGCCCACATTAGTCGACTCGTAGTTGGCCTAAGTGCACGGGTACAATCGAAACGAAAATGCTGCCAGCAGAGGCAGCCGAACTGTTTATCGAAGCAATGAAAGGCCAATAGAACGTCATGACCTCAGATAGAGAACTTGGATTCACACCTACTTACAAGTTGCGAGAAATGATTGGCTCGAAAGAAATTTCGCCAGTCGAGCTCACTGAATCTCACCTGAGGCGCGCCGACGAACTCGATCCTAAGCTAGGTATATTCATAACACGTATTTCCGACATGGCGATGGACGCCTCTCGGGACGCCGAAGCAGCGGTAATGCGCGGCGACGAGCTCGGGCCGCTTCATGGAATTCCAGTTCCTTACAAAGACACCGAACCGATGGCGGGCGTCATTTGGACGCACGGTTCGCTAACTTACAAAGACAATATTGCCGAATTCGATTCGATTCCACTGTCCAGAGTCAAAGCCGCGGGAGGAATCATTACCGGCAAGACGAATACTCCTGAAAATGGTTTCGCTGGGACGACCGAAAATCGACTAGGTCCACCTGCTCGAAATCCGTGGAATCCAAACAAAACCCCCGGCGGGTCTTCAGGGGGAGCGTCGGCAGCCGTGGCTTCCGGACTGACGAGCTTTGCACCTGGGGGCGATGGCGGAGGTTCTGTACGAATCCCTGCTGCGTTCGCAGGGGTTTACGGAATAAAAGCGACGCAGGGCAGAGTGGCACGGGCGGCGAGCCCGACCCGTAACGCTGGTCACAACATAATGAACAATGCCACGTCAGGACCGCTCACTCGCACGGTGCGAGATGCTGCTGAAACGCTGGCGATATTCTCAGGCTACGACCATCGGGGTGAGTACGACATGATCACTGACGACGTGCCTGATTATGTCGGGGCACTAACCAAAGGCGTCAAAGGAATGAAGATCGGCTGGACGCCCGACATGGGCGGCAATCCGGTCGATCCTGAAGTTGTGAAGATCGCCGAAAGTTCGGTGAAGACGTTCGAAGATGCGGGCGCAATCGTCGAAACGGTCGACTTCAACCCGTCTGACTACGAAGACGTTTTCTGGACATTCTTCGACTACTTCACGATCAAAGGTCTCGACGCAGCACGTGAAGATTTCGACAATCACCGTGAAGACATGACCGACTACTTCGGCGAGTACATGGATCGTGCCGAGACGCTTTCTGCCGAGCGTATGTGGAACATCTTTAGCAACATCGGCGCTTACCGAAAGTACGTCAACGAATACTTCGGCAAGTACGATCTGCTGCTTTCGCCATCGTTGGCAGTTCCGGCTTTTGATATTGGTGACGAACCCGACATTATCGGTGGTAAGCAAGTTCCTCACCGACTCTGGGGATTCACGCCGTTCACCTATCTGTTCAATCTCACCGGCAATCCTGGCGCATCAGCTCCCGCTGGCTTCTCGTCAGAAGGTCTGCCAATTGGACTACAGATCGTGGGCGATATGAAAGACGAAGTGAGCGTGTTAGCGGCTTCCGCCGCGATGGAAGAAGCCCAACCTTGGGCCGATAAACGACCACCCGTTAGCTAGGGCGAGTAGGCGCGGCCGTGGTGCTATTTCTAAACAGGCGCATTTTTCCGAGTGCGAACAATGTCGATATCGCCACTCATGGTACGAGCCTGGATCGTTAGATCCGCTGATTCGGATTGATCGCCTGAAGAATCAAGGTCGCTTGAGATGTTTCCAGATTTTGAATCTAGGTCGAGCCAAACTCCGGTATTCAGAATAACTCCAACGCTAACTTCTCCGGAAGTGCTATTAGCAGATATTACCCCGAGGTGGGCGACACCGATCTTTAGATCGCCAGATGCCGACTTCGAATGAACGTCTGCGTGAGCCTCTGCTATATCAATGTTTCCACTGGCGGTTCTGAGTCTCGCCGACCCATTTACGACGCCAGCTGAAAAGTCGCCTGACGCTGTTTTTACGCGCAGTTGAGCACCAACGTTAGCAATACTGGCATCTCCGCTGGCGGTCTGGATTTTTACATTGCCAGTTGCGTCCTCGATATCCATGTCGCCCGATGCAGAGTAAATAACGACTGCCCCGTATCGCCCAGTGCATTTGACCGTTGCTGATGCGACGCTAATGCGTATGTCACTATCTCTCGGCGTCTGTACTTCGATCTTGAGTTGAACACTACTTCTCAAATAGCTGTTGCCCTTTGGCGGCTCGATCTTTAGTTCATCTCCGTTGAGAACGACGGTGGTCGCTTCTGCAGCTTCACGATCCTGTCGACTGCTACCGAGTGGAGTGACAGAAACGTTGACGGTGTCACGTTGTTCTGCGACTACATCAACCGAACCGCTCGGGAGGGAAATTTTGATCGAAAGTGGAGTAGTACGAGTAAATTCGGGCATTGGATAATTTCTTTTAGTTCGTGCGATCAGGCCTGACGAGGGATATTGAAAAATTTAAGACCGTGCGAAACCGCGATAACTTCGATTGTGTTTGCCACGACGGGAATTGCGACTAGATTCGCTGCCGCCCAAAACCGCGAATGCGATTGCCTCTACAAGCCAGCCATTCACGGATAGATTCTCGGATTTGGCAGCCTGCTCGACAGATTCTTTGAGACGTTCTGGTAGGCGCAGGGTGATCCGAGCGACATCGTCGTTTGATGGCGATTCCACTGGTTCCGGTTGTGCTCTGCTGACATCGGCTGAAGCCAGCTCACTTACGACGAAATCAACTTCCTGACCATGCAGTCGCGCTTCAACGGTTGCATCATTCAGTGCGAGCGTGATCTCGTCCGCTGCGCCCGACATTGCGTCTAGCAGGCAGAGTCGAGCCGCTGGTTCAATCGCCTGCGATAGTAATACGGCTGCATCAGCCACCTCTTTTCCAGCCGGAGCAGCGGTCGCTCGAAGGCTGTTTTTAAGTGATTCTATGTATGTTGACAATTCCATGATGTCATAATGACATTAAATATGACATCACACAAAGATTATGGTCGCTCACGCCGAAATCTGGATACGCAATTACCGGCAATATAGTGATTCATATCAAACAATTTACCCAGTGCTGTACTTGCGAATCACGTCCCAAATCTCGGGCTTCATTGAGTTGTAGATGAAGTAGCAATAATGCGTTGCTCCCTGCGACTGCATCTCCGCTAGCATTCGATCTAGCTCGCTCGCCGTTAGCCAGTTCGATCCGAAATGCTCGAGTCCAACCCACGGCATATAACGTTGCTGCCCGCCGCTGTTGGCGATCATCTTTGCCGTCTGATCACGAACCGCAGTCGTGAACCACTCATCGGTCGCTTCACCGTTGTAATCGCTAATCGGATACGAAGCGGCAAGCGGATAGTCGAACATCGCCCCGAACAATTCCGAAGCCAAATCTTGATCGAGACCATCATTCCAATCTACAAGAGTATCGACCCAGTTCACGATAGTTCCTCGGAACCCGGCTACACCGCCAGACCACCAATATTGCTTAGGCTGCTGGAAGTCGATGTACTTCTGCTTCCTGACCGTGTTGTGACCGGTGAGCGGCTCGGCGAACGGCAAACGAGACGAGTTGCCTACCTGTAAGTCGGGCAGGTGCTCTTTAACGCCACGGTACGAGCTGCTCACACTCCATTCGACTGCAGCTTGCTTGAACGAGTACCAGTTGTTGAATTTGGGGTGATCCCGCCACCAATCGTGACTCGCCACCGCACCGGGCGCCTTTGAAATGAAATTGCGAGCATATTCCGGATTGAACCCATGCAGGAATTCTTTAAAGTGCTCTCGTCCGTCGAGTACTTTTTGGAAATCCATGCCGTTGTTTGAGGCGAACGCTCGATTCTCTGGAGTGTCGATTGGCTCGACCCACAGATCATCGCGGTGGCCCGGCTGAATCTCCCACTTGAAGTCAGGACCGTCGAGGAGCAGTCCAGTGACTTGCGGGAAGTGCTTCGCAGTGTCGCGTGCACGAGCGACGGTCATCGCGGGCATGCTGGGGTCGGTGAAGCTGGGCGTGCGCTTGGATAGATCGAGCTTTCCTGATCCGAATCCGCCGTGGAGGAAATATCCCTTATCGTCCACGGCGTAGATCGTGAAGCCCTTTGAACGTCCCATGTCTAGCGCTGCCGATAACTTTTCGGCTTGCGCTACGAGATGAACGGGCATCGTGGGCGGTTGCCATGAAAGGCCATCGTAGTATTCAGGCGTTGGATTGAACGCTGCGGTTGGAACTCGATTAACCCGTTCGCCACCCATTGCTGATAACCCCCGTGGGTGGTCGTCTTCAGGCTGGGGATATATGTTGCCTTCGTCTTCGTGAGCCTGATCGTCGAGCAGGCATAACCACTGAAGGGCGACCTCTTTTACGCCGGCGTCGGCGAGTTCGTCCCAAAACGACTCCTCGTACATGATGTCGTTGGGCGGCCTTAGAGTCATTACGGGCCTAAGAGGCTGATTGTGCGTGTTACCGGATACCATCGACTCGTTCTCCAGATGTTGGTTGTCGTACGCCGAGAATGTACACCCATTCAGGTTCGAATAGGTAGCAACATCCCGACCGGAGTGCCGTGAGGTGGAGCGATCTTCAATGGTGGGGGCGTACCCGACGATGGCTATCGAACGAACGACCTGCGCGACCCCAGCCCCAGATCCTTCGGCTGCACTCGGGAAATTAGCGGCGTATATCGGTCGTCTTACGAAAGCGAAGGAATCGCTGTGAACTGCTCTTCGTAGAGCTGCCTGTAAAGCGATGATCGATCGAGAAGCTCTTCGTTCGTGCCTCTGTCGGAGATTTTACCTTGCTCCATGACCAAAATTTGATCAGCCGCGATGACGGTCGACAAACGGTGGGCGATAGCGATAGTTGTCCGACCCTGGCGTAGTCGGGTTAGCGCCTGCTGGATTAATCGTTCAGAGAGCGTATCGAGCGAACTGGTTGCTTCATCAAGCAACAAAATTCGCGGGTTGGAGAGAATCGCACGAGCAATTGCCAGTCGCTGGCGTTCTCCGCCCGACAACCGATACCCGCGTTCTCCGACCATAGTCTCGAATCCACTGGGCAATCCGTCGATCAATTCGTGAATTTGAGCCGCCTTTGTCGCGTCGATCATCTCAGCTTCGGTTGCTTCCGATTTGCCGAATACCAGATTCTCTCGAATCGTACCGTGGAACATGAACGAATCTTGCGATACAACACCAATTAGTTTTGAGAGATCGGCCTGAGCCATGTTCTTCACGTTGATTCCATCGATCGACACCGACCCGCTATCGGCATCGTATAGCCGCGCAAGAAGGTAGCCAACCGATGTTTTTCCGGCTCCACTGGGTCCCACCAAAGCAGTAAGCCCACCACTGGGTACGGAGAAACTAATGTCTTTGAGCTTGAACGGCAATGATTCGTCTTTGGGTGAAGTTTTCTTGTCTCCAATGGAAATCTCGGAATACCTAAATCCAACATCGCTGTATACGATCTCGCCTTTAACATTCGCAGGGTCGACGGCAACTGGTTCGACAGGATCTTTGATCTTCGGATCGATATCTAGATACTCGAAAATTCGATCGAATAATGCGATTGAGCTCGATATTTGAATACCCCGCATGAACAGACCCGCCATCGGGAACAATAAGCGTGCCTGAATAGCGGTGAAAGCAACGATGTCACCCATTGAAATCGAACTGTCTGCTTGGATGATGAAGTAGCCACCGATGAGCCAAATTATTGCGGGAGTCATCGTGAAGAACGTCTGGATCACCACCGAAAAACGCTGACCTGTCATCGCCTGCCGTAGGCTAAGCGTTGTGAGTTCAGAACTGTTCTGTTTGAATGATTCGAACTGATCGGCTTCGCGTCCGAACGTCTTCGAAAGCATCACACCCGACACCGAAAGCGTCTCACCCGTTCGAGACGTTAGATCCGATAACGATTTTTGCGTCCGACGTGTGAGTTCACGTCTTCGTTTACCAACCTTGAACATGGCGAGCGTAAATATTGGAAGAGTGACTAATGCAACTATCGATAATTGCCACGAGATCACCAACATCGCTATAACCGCTGAAATTACTACTACGGAGTTCGAAAGCAGTACGCCGAGCGTATCGGTTAGTAGCATCTGAGTACTGGAGACGTCACCGGATATGCGGGTCTGAAGATCACCCGTACGAGTCGATGTGAAAAACGAAAGAGGTAACTTCTGGAGATGACCGTAAACGGCGAGTCGTAGGTCTTCCATTACGGTGAGACCCGTTCGCATATTGAGAAAATTGGTGCCGTACGAAATCACACCACTTGCGACGGCTACGCCAATCATCCAGCCAGTGAGCCAGTACAGGCTTGTGCGATCAGAATTCGGGATAGCCACGTCTATGATCTGACGAATGAGCAGAGGCGTTGCGATCATTAGCGTCGCTGAAATGAATATCAGGAACGCAACAGTGATGAGCGTGGAGCGATACGGACGATAAAGCTTAGAGACCCTGATCAGAGTTTTTCGTGCAATCGGGCTTTTTGGAGCATCATCGAATGTCCTGCCCATTCCATGTCCGCGAACCAAAGTTCGCTCCTTAAATCGAGAGGTGAATCATTGTAGTCAACCTTTGAACATCTGACTGCAATTGTGCGCCGATGACCAAACTCGCAGTTAATAGAAGAGCGACTAGTAAACGTACTAGCCGCTTTATTTTGCTACCTAATGGTAGCCCCAAGGGGATTTGAACCCCTGTTTCAGCCTTGAGAGGGCCGTGTCCTGGGCCACTAGACGATGGGGCCACGTGGCTGCCGATCCAGGGATCGAACCTGGGTTACCAGATTCAGAGTCTGGTGTCTTACCGCTAGACGAATCGGCATCTGCGAACAGTCATTAATAGTAGCAAGGTGATTCTGTTGTGCCTAATAAAACCACGCCAAAATTCTACGAATCTCTCGCTCTTTGGTGATCTTCAGCCTAATTCTGTAAAAGCCTAGCTTGTTCGGTCAGCATATCGGAGGACAACTAGCCAACATCGTGGATACATTAAGAGCTAGACTGTCGCCTTCACGTAATAGAGGTAATTCCTCTGGAGGTTTCTGAATGGCGACGATCGCAACTGCTGCTGAACGGGCGAAGGCATCCGGCAAAGGACTGGAATGGAAGGGCGTGTTCCCTGCGAACCCAACTCCTGTTCATGCCGATGGACGAATAAACGAAAAGGCGCTTAGAGCGATTTTCGAGGACAACTTATCTCATGGAGTGGGTGGATTCTGGGTTGCTGGCTCTACGGGCGAAGGTCCGGTAATGAGCGAGCAACAGCGGGCGACCACCGCACGCATCGCAGGTGAAACGATTTCAGGTAGAGGTCTTTCGATCATGCACGTCGGTGCAGTGAGTACAGAAAGCGCTGCCAAGGGCGCAAAAGCCGCTAAAGAATCAGGCAACGACGCTATTTGCTGTGTGCCACCGTTCTTCTTCAAGGGCGACGATCAGATGACGATCGACCACTACAAACGGGTCGCAGACGCGGCCGACGGATTGCCGTTCTTCGTCTACAACCTTCCACAGCTAACTCAGGTTGAGTTCACTCCTGAACTCATGGAAAAAGTTGTCGAGCAAGTGCCTTCAGTGATCGGTCTCAAACACTCAGCTTTCACGTTTGGCAACATCCGAGCGTTCGCCGATATGGGACTAAAATGTTTCTCTGGTAATGGCGCAATTCCACTACCGGCACTGACAATGGGCGCGGTTGGAACGGTCGACGCTCCACTGTCACTTGCACCTTGGCACTACACGGAGCTGCACGATGCATGGGAACGTGGCGATCTCGCAACGGCTCAGCGATTGCAGGATGGTGCGAAGAACATCGTCAATGTAGTGCGAATGTTTGGAGCACCCGCCAGTGTGACCAAGATGATTCTCTCGGAGCGTCTTGGCATCGACTGTGGTCGACCGATTCCGCCAGTGATGGATCTTACCGACGAGCAGCGACCGATCGTGATGGCAGCAGCGAAAGAAGCCGGTTTGCTTTCAAATCCATAATAATTCGGTGCATTTAGAATTTGAAAAACCGCTCCAAAAAACCTTTTTGGAGCGGTTTTTGTTTAACTTCTATCGCCCACTCGCCTAGTTGCCTTCGTCGACATCTCGACCGCGGCGATAGCGGAGTGGAGGGATCTTCAGTAGGGCAGGCATTCTAGGCAATTTATTTCTAATTACCGACCGACCCGACCTCGATCCAAGATCCCACGGCTGGACTCGATAAATCAGTTGTTCCAATCAGAATCGAACTATGAACTAAACCGGTCCGCGACTAATCGCCTTATTGCCGAAACGTTCACGAATTGTGTCGATAGCTTCACTGGTGACCGAATCGGACATCTGATTCAAATCGAGGAGTGACAGCTGGGCTGCTTGCTCGCCAAGACCGGTAATCGATACTCCGAGCAAACGAATGGCGTCATCCCGATGTCGCATCGCTGTGACCAATAGCGCGTGAGCCGTGTCGTAGATCAATTGGTCACCATCCCCGGGAGCGGCTAACGTCCGTTGTCGGGTAATCGTAGAAAAATCGTCATATCGTAATTTGATGCTCACACTTTTCGCTCGCTGAGCCGATTTCCGCAGCCTTGTGCCAACTCGTTCACTCAGCTTCTTCAGCTCCTTTTCCAGTTCAGAACGACGTGAAACATCAGTCTCGAAGGTAATTTCTGCACTGATCGACTTCGCTTTCATCCGGTCTTTCAGAGGAGCGTTGTCGATGCCCTTGGCCCGTCGTTGGACGTAGTCAGCGTGGTTCGGACCAAGCGCACGCCTCAATTGTCCAATCGGTGCGGCTGCGAGTTGCCCTAGGGTAGATATCTGGAGTTTCGCCAGTGTTTCGCCGGCTTTTGGTCCGATTCCAGGGAGATTGCGAACTAGTTGTGGAGCGAAGAACGATTCGACTTCTTGCTGACGAACTTGAAATATCCCATCTGGCTTGGCGTGCTCGGTCGATACTTTGGCAACAAGTTTGTTGGGACCGATACCTATAGAAGCAGGGAGCCCTAGTTGATCTCGTACAGCTTTGCGAATCAGTTCGGCAGCATTGATTGGCTCGGCGTAAAGTCGTTCTGTCCCGCTCATGTCCAGATACGCCTCGTCTACGCTCACCGGCACTACGTTCGGAGAATATACCCGAAGGATGTTTATGAACTTTTTTGAAACTACGCGGTACAAACCGTGATTGACGCGCATATAAATCGCTTGCGGGCAGAGTCGACGCGCTACAGCGGTCGCCATCGCAGAATGAACTCCAAATTTACGGGCTTCGTATGAAGCTGTGGCTACAACTCCACGAGGGCCAATTCCGCCAATTACGACAGGTTTACCAAGTAATGACGGGTCGTTTTGACGTTCAGCCTCAACGTAGAATGCGTCGAGATCAACGTGAAATATCACTCGTTCTTGATCGGAAGTATTTGGCTCGCCAGACATGCCTGAAGATTAGCAGGTACGCCGGGGAATCACGAAGCGATAAATGACGTTAGGCTAATTCGTGCATTTGCCGCAACGTGTTAGCCATTTCGACCGCAGCATCTGCGTAGCCGCTTGCGTGACCGATCCGAACGACGGCATCATCAGTGTTGTCCGTTGTCAGCACGCCGAAAATCACCGGCTTGCCTGAATCGTCACTGGCGCGGGCGATACCCTCGGTCGCTGCACGTGCAACGAACTCGTAATGATCAGTGTCTCCACGGATTACCGCTCCGATGCAAATCACTGCGTCGATATCGCCACGCTCACCAAGTCTTCGGGCTATCAGCGGTAGTTCAAATGCTCCCGGAGTCTGAACAATCACAATGTCGTCTGAAGCGACACCGAGTTCGCCGAGTCGGGTTACAACCAAAGCTGACATTTGATCGGTTATGTAATCGTTGAACCGAGCAGTTACGACTGCGATTCCTAGCCCTTTTCCGTCCAGGTTTTGTTTGATCTTACGAGGTGGCATTAGTTTTTGGTCTTGTCGCTCGAATTTTTGCCAATAGAATCCGACGGGTCGACTTCAAGGTCATGTCCCATTTTGTCGACCTTCGTCTGCATATAGAACCGATTCTCGTCGTTGATCGGTGCTTCCAATGGAAGTTGCTCAACCATCTGAAGTCCGAACCCTTCCAGTCCGATGACCTTTTTGGGATTGTTCGTAAGCAGCTTGAAACGTCGAACTCCGAGATCATTTAATATCTGCGCACCTACGCCGTATCGACGCAGGTCCATCGGGAAACCGAGTCGCAAGTTTGCTTCGACCGTGTCTAGCCCTTGGTCTTGAAGCTCGTAAGCCTTGAGCTTGTTCAAAAGCCCGATTCCTCGACCTTCTTGCCTCATGTAAACCAGAACGCCGCGACCCTCGGCTGCAATCAGTTTCAGAGCCATGTTCACTTGGTCGCCGCAGTCACAGCGAGTGCTGCCAAAAACATGACCAGTGAGACATTCCGACTCGACTCGCACGAGAACTGGCTCAGAGTCATCGATATCGCCCATGTAAATAACGATGTGCTCCGACGGATCAACAAAGCTCTTGTAAGCGATCGCCTTGAACACGCCGTGTGCAGTTGGAAGCCGGGCTTCCGCACCTCGCTCGACGAGCTTCTCGTGACTCATTCGATATGCGATAACGTCGGCAATAGTAACGATAGGGAAGTCGTGTTTCTCGGCTATCGTTTCCAGCTGAGGTCGGCGCGCCATTGTGCCGTCGTCATTCAATATTTCGCAGATAACCGCCGCAGGATGCTTACCTGCCAAACGAACAAGATCAACAGATCCCTCGGTGTGACCAGCTCGCACGAGCACTCCGCCTTCTTCGTAGCGAAGCGGAAAGACGTGGCCCGGCTGCACAAAGTTAGCTGCTGACGATTCTAGATCGGCAAGCAACTGAATCGTGTGCGCCCTGTCGGCAGATGAAATACCGGTGGTAATCCCGAATTTAGAATCGACGGTTACCGTGAAGGCCGTCCCGTGTTCCGCCGTATTGTTCTGCACCTGCATTGGAAGTCCGAGACGATCAAGATCATCTCCGATCATCGGAGTGCAAATTAGTCCTCGCGCCTCGTTCGCCATTACGGTGATGTTTTGTGATGTGGCATCCTGAGCCGCCATCACCATATCGCCTTCGTTCTCGCGGTCTTCGTCGTCGACGAGGATCACGATTCCACCCTTTTTGATCTGTTCGAGTGCTCGTTCAACCGACTCGATGGCTCGAGCTTCTACTGAATCGGGTATGTGTGGATTTATCGTCATATTTTGTGAAAGCTTATTCAACGATGATTATTACTTGGGAAGCTTATTCAGGTATGGGGCTATGAGGTTTGCAACGTACTTAGCGGTCACATCGGCTTCGAGATTCACCTTTGAACCCTCTGGGCGTTCGTTCATTGTCGTGTGATCGAACGTGAACGGGATTATCGCAATACTAAAACTATCGGCATTGCGATCGACCACTGTGAGGCTGGTTCCATCAATGGTGATGAAACCTTTCTCAACGACGTTTTCAATTATATTCTCTGCAGCCTCGATGACGAAGACTTTCGAATTCCCGTCTTCAATAACAGAGCGAACCCTTCCAACGCCATCGACATGACCTTGCACCATGTGCCCACCAACTCGGTCGCCGTAACGCAGTGATCGTTCGAGATTGACCTTGCTGTCGGGTTTAAGATCACCAAAGTTGGTTCGAACCAGAGTTTCGGGGACGGTTTCGACAGTGAACGTGAAGTCGATTTCGGAAAGTGCAGTGACGGTAAGGCAAGCACCAGCTACCATGATCGACTCGGAGATTTTTAGATCTTTAAGCACTTGATTAGCTCGAACGACGAGGGTTTCACCGTCGAATCGTACGACGGTTCCTACTTCTTCGATAATTCCTGAAAACATTGCCTGATTTTGCCTACTGCCGGCTTGGTTCAATCGAATCCGTCGAGTACATCAACTCGACTTTGAAACGAAGCCTTCCACAAGAATATCGCCATCGATGACTGTGTGGGTGATGTTTTCTAGCACGAGAGCATCGTTGATTACTGATATTCCGAGTCCGGCTACTGGTCCAGGTGCTTTTTTTCCACCGATGATCTTTGGTGCGATGAACGCAGCTACCTTGTCGACAAGCCCACTTTCGACGAACGACCCAGCGAGTCCAGTCCCAGCTTCTATCATCATATTGTGAAGCCCCTTCGATCCGAGTTCGTCCAAGACGGCGGCTAAGTCAATTTTCGAGCCAGCGAGAGCGCATTTCAAGATCGATACATGAGGGGCAGGTGATGTTGCATCAACGTCTTGTCCAACAACCCAAAGAATTTCGCCCGGCTCGTTTATTAACGGCGCATCAGAAGGCATCCGTCCATGTGTATCGACGATTACTCGAAGCAATGGCCGACCAGTTGGATTACCGTCAGAATCTCGTGCGGTTAGCCTTGGATTATCAGCTAGTACCGTGCCTATACCTGTCACTAGCGCATCAGTTTGTCTTCGCATTTCGTGAACTAGAGTGCGAGAAGATTCATTCGTTATCCACTGCGATTCGCCGGTACGAGTTGCGATCTTTCCGTCGAGGCTCGTCGCCAGCTTTAGAGTGACCAACGGGCGTTGGGTCTTCAGATGATGATTAAAGCCTTCGATAAGAAATTCGGCCCGCTTGGTCTGCTGATCAGTAGCCTCTCGGACTATCTCGATTCCGGCAGCCTTTAGCTGTCGGAAGCCGTTTCCAGAAACGCTTGGATTGGGATCTTCAAGCGGTGACACAACCTTGGCAATCCCGGCCGCAATTATTGCTTCGGTGCAGGGTGGAGCCACGCCTTGAAACGCATGCGGCTCTAGCGAGCAGTAGAGAGTTGCGCCTTTCGCGTGTTCGCCGGCTTCTGCAAGTGCGATCGGTTCGGCGTGTCGCCCCGGTCGCGGCTCGGTCGTGCCTTCGCCAATGATTTGGCCGTATTGAACGACGACAGCACCTACAGCAGGACGGGGTGCAACACCTCCCATAGCCTGTTCGGCGAGATCTAGCGTTCTATCAAGTGGAGTACCTATGACTGAGCCTCAGTGAAATCTAAGAACGCTTGATGTGGCTGTCGAAATCGAGATGTGCCCGGCTAGCAGTCGGTGATTCTTGGCCCTGGTAACGACTACTCAGTTCCTTCGATCCATATGGACGATCTACTTCCGTCGTCATCTGCTGGAACGAAATCTGACCGATACGCATTCCAAAGTACAGAGTAATCGGGAGTCGAGAGACATTCGCCAGTTCAAGCGTGAGATTGCCAGACCATCCTGGATCAATAAATCCAGCTGTTGAGTGAATCATTAAGCCGAGTCGACCTAACGAGCTCTTGCCTTCGATTCGAGCAACGAGATTGTTCGGCAGGGTCAATTTTTCAAGTGTGCTGGCCAGCACGAATTCGCCCGGGTGAAGCATGAAGGGCTCGTCGTCTTTGATGATTACCTCATCGGTCAGATTCGGTACGTCTTTGCGGAGATCGATATAAGGGAGGGTCGAATTTCGAAACACCAATATCGTGTTTGCAAGATGAAAATCGACACTAGCGGGCTGGACGTCGCGGTCGGAATACGGCTCGATACCAATTGTTCCAGCTTCGACTGCTTCCCTTATCGATCGGTCGCTGAGGACCATGCGGATTTCCTTCGTAAATGCTGCAGTAAAACTTATGCATTGCGATTCGCCAGTAATCAAAAAAACGCTGGCGACATCGAGATTGTATGTGCTGACGGAACACTGCGGACAGTGTTAAACACAAGTTAAATAATAAAGGGCAGATTCCTTCGGTGAGGAATCCACACCTTATTTTTTTAGTTGAACGCTTATCCGCCGATTGCGAATACTGCCTGAACAGTTACTGAAAGGTTCACGTCACCCGACGAAATCGGAGTCGATTTGAAAGCACGGTCCATTACTGCCATCTCTGCCACCGGTGCGCCGTACGACATTGGTACCGAGCTGCTAATTTCAGTCAGGTAAACCAACTGTCCGAGAGTCACACCCATCGCCCGAGCGTAGACGTCTGCCTTAGCGAGAGCATCGGCAACTGCGTGCTGTCGAATTAATTCGCCGTAAGCCGAAGAGTCGTCGACAGTGAACTGAATCGAGTTGATTCGAATCAGGTCGCCGCCGGCTGTAGCTGCAGTGTCGACTACAGGGCTTAGGTTGTCGATATCACGAACAGTCACCTGAACGGTGTTGCTAACGGTGTAACCCGTGATACGTGGCTCGCTGTGTCGACCCAGTGAGTCAGATACCTCAACCCAGATCGTCTGTGGGTAAATGTTGAGGTTCGTTGTCACAATATCGTCTTCTGAGACGCCGTTTTCTTTGATGGCATCGAGCACTTTTTCCATTGCGTTGGCTGCCTTCTGGCGCGCCGCTGAAACCGTGGTCTCACGAGATTCAACACCGATCGAAACCTGTGCGACGTCAGCAGGAATTTCGATTGTTCCCTGTCCAGTTACCCAGATTCCTGAATTGCCCGCACCGACTGATGAATTGAAAGCTTGGCCGAATCCTTCAGAAGATCCGATCTGTAATGGCGCGATCGTATCTGAGTCGTATCCAGATGCGACTATCTGGTTACTGCTGGTCGATGAGCCTTGAGAGCCGCCTGAATTAATGTTGCCAACAACACCGGATGGAGCTCCGATTGCTGGCGTGTCATCATTTCTTCCGGATTTTTCATTAGCAGATGTATCGGCGCATGCCACAGCTGCTAGTGAGAACCCTGCGAGGGCGGTCACGAGCAACCAAGTTGCGGGCTTTCTAATCTTTACGTTAGTCATAACTAAATCCTTCGAGCTACTTATCTGTAGTTCAGCGGCAGACTTGTGTGTCCTGAACCTTTTGAACTATTTATTGACCAATTCATGTTTGAATTGTAGTTGTTATCAGTAGAGACGATGGATAACCGTGATTTGTTCCATGTGAGATCGATGAAGTCGGATATTGTTGGTATTTGGTCGAACGAAAGTCAGCCGTTCGACATCCCATACGCAATGACCCGTAGTTAAAGGAATTAGGAACTCACGCCTCTGTCGAAAGTGAAGTTACTCGTAGCGTGATCGACGTAGTCCTGCCCATGCGCCGATAGCGCCGATTGCCAAGGCGGCGAGCGAGGCTTGTAGCTGCCACAGCGGAAGTGAAATTCCGTTGTTTGAAGAAACCGGTTCAAACATGGTGTTTTGTGCGTAAGGTAACTCAGCTTCAGGAGTAATCGAACTCATGCCATCTCCAGATAAAATACCTGTATCGGTGTCGGCTTCGCTCGAATCCGAAGACGTTGTGGATTCGAGCTGTGTCTGTTGAATTGGTGAACCGTCGTCTAATGACCCAGCAATTGACCCTAGATCATCGGCTTCCGAGCTCAAATCGATAGCGGGCGCTTTCATCATGATGCTGGGCGGTTCTGGTTCATCCGAACCAGCACTCGGATCTGCGAGTTCTGCGTTCGGATGTTCTATCTCTGACTCAGCTTCGACCAAGACGGATTCGCTGTTGAGTTTCGGTGCAAGAACTGCCGTAGGTGCCGAATTTGCTGCTGGGGCAACCGTGGCTACTGCTGCTGAAGATTCTTTTTCGGTAATGATCATGTCAGCGCTGGAATCTGCATTGGCGGGATTGCTGCGTGCTCCTGCACGGCCTGTACTCGAAACGCCACCATCGGCTGCGGATTACAAAATGGCGGTGGTAGAGAATGAATCATCAGGAATTGAACTAGATTGATCGACAATACCGGTCACATCACCAATTGTTAGCAGGGCAACGCCGGCTGCGGCGATCACTCCGATAACTGCCGGTGCAAGGGCTAGGCGTCGTTGTGTTGCAAATAATTCAGCAACTCGTGACAACAGCGAGTCGTGTCCTTCCGCTGCCGCAACCATTTCAGGGGTGACCGCAAATGATCGCGGGGCTTCAATCTTTTCGATTCTGCCAAATAACGACCTCAACGCCTTCTGGGTGTAGAGGTCTCTTTCGAGCGAAGTATTGTCGCGTATCAAGTTTTCAACTAGTTGAATCTCGTCAGGTGACGCTTTGCCTTCAACGAACGCATTTATAGCGTCGATGCTCAAATCTTTACGACCTACTAGAAACTTGCGAACCACTCTGTTTTAGTTCTCCTTGTCATATAGACGCATTGAGGTGGGTAAAAGTTCCCGATCTTGCTGAACACAGTCACGCATTCGTGCTCTGGCGCGGTTTAATCGAGATTTAACAGTGCCTACCGAAACATCAATCGATTCCGCAGCCTCGTCATATTGGTATCCCTCAACATCGATCATCACCATGGCAAATCGATGATCGTGGGAAAGCTCGTCCATGCAATGTTCAATAAGGCGCGCTAGTTCCGCGTTTAGAACATCCGCTTCAGGATCTTGTGATTCGTCTTTGACTGTTTCTGAAAAGTAGACGCTTTCTTCGTCTATCGAGATTTCACCCCGACGTGCGATCTTCCTCAGATAGTCCAATGATGCGTTCTTCGCTATACGGAAAAGCCAGGCCCGGAATATGCCCCCTCGGTAGGAAGAAATTTTACGAAAGGCAGAAATGAACGTGTCCTGCGTAATATCTTCCGCAGCGGATCGATTGCGAACCATCCGAAGAACAACTCCGAACACCGCGTCTTGGTACTCGACTACTAAACGATTGAACGCGTCGTAGTCGCCATCACGGGTAAGTTGTATTAGTCGCTGTTCGTCGAAGCTGGTCATTTTGGAAATCGGTCACATGCCTAGGCGGCTCAATGCTACTCACCGCCCAATAATTCGGGCAAACGTTACTTAGTGATTACGTGCAACTAGTAACCACCTTGCTATATTCATATTAGAGCGATTTACAGTTCTGGGATTCGATTTTGGGCGACCATATGTTTGGTCACTGGACAAAGGCTTCAAATGCGGTTAGTGCTTCGGGATACTGGTGAGACGATCATCACTGCTGTCGTGATTTTTCTTGCGTTGCAAGCAACGACCCAGAGTTTCCTCATAGAAGGCTCGTCGATGGAGCCTACGTTGGTTCAAAATGAGAGATTACTGGTCAATCGTTTCGTATACACCCAATCGCCGTTTAGCCTATTCGGGAATGACAACTACCTATTCGGTGGACCTAAACGTGGCAATATAGTTGTATTTCATCCGCCTACCGGTGACGACACCGATTTTGTAAAACGAATCATCGGTATGCCAGGTGACTGGATCGACCTCGACGGCAGTTCGGTTTACGTGAACGGCGAAAAAACAGATTGGGTCGATGTTACGACCGCTCGTCGACATGACGACTACCCCGTGCAGGTGCCAGACGGAGAGTACTTCGTGCTTGGCGACAACCGACGAGTGTCGGTCGATTCCCGAAACTGGGGTTTTGTCACAGCCGACGCACTTGTAGGCCGAGCGTGGTCCGTTTACTGGCCCATCAACCAGTTTCAGCTTTACAGCTAGTACTAGTGCGCTGACCTGTCATTGTGAGAAGCCTGAATTTCCACGTCTCTCATCCTTCGTTCCTTGCAATAACAGGTGTTCGGAATATCAACGACTCACTCCGCTTTTATAAAGTCAGATATGCGCTCGCCAATCATCATCGCCGGCGAGTTGGTATTTGCTCTCGGACAGTCTGGCATGATCGAAAGATCAGCTATGCGCAAGCCTTTGAAACCGTGAACCTGACCGTATTGATTCGTCACAGCCATCGGATCGTCAGCCGTACCCATTCTTGCCGTGCACGAAATGTGATGCATAGTGCTCACTCGGCTAAGCATCCACTGATTGAGCGAATCATCTGACTCAAGATCAGGAGGTAGCGGATCTTTTAGCTCTTTCAAAATTCCCTTGTAAGCATCGTGTTTGCCAAGCTCAATCTGCATTCGTACCCCGGCGCGCATTCGTTCAAGATCGTAAGGGTGATCTAGCAGGTGATAGTCGAGTTCCGGTTGCACATGGGAATCGTTAGAAATCAGCCGAATTTCTCCTGCTGCCTTTGCAAGATATAAACCTGCGGTCATCATGAACTCGCGTAAAGGCGAGTTCCAGCGCATCACAGTGATCATGTCGTTTCGCAACTCAGAACTCTGAGCGGTGTATCGCAGAGCCGTTTTCTGTGGACCTGTGTCAACGTCGGGCATTGGGAAATCGTCTTCTGCATGCCAGCGCACAGCAACCGATGGGTGATCACGTAGATTTTGACCAACGCCTCGCATATCGGCGATTACATAGATCCCGGCTGCTTGCAACTGCTCTTTGCGGCCGATGCCAGAAAGCATCAATAGATGTGGAGACCCGATCGGTCCTGCACTCAAAATTACTTCATCAGCGAATGCTTGTTTCAGCTTGCCGTGTTTTTCATATTCGATGCCGATAGCTTTTGTATTTTCGATAAGGACTCGCGTAGTGTGACTATCGGCGCTTAGAGTGAAATTCGACCGATCACGAGCCATCGTCAAGTAGCCGAGCGCCGTGCTCCATCGGATCCCGTCGGGATTGTTCAGTGGCAGGGGGGCAACGCCGCTCGAAGCGGGGTGATTGTGGTCGTGCGTTCTTGCAAAACCTGCTTCGGTAACCGCCATGATGAAAGCAGCCTGATCATCAACAAGCTCATCAGGCTGGTACCGTCGTACGACGATAGGGCCATCGTTGCCGTGGTATAGATCGGTAAAATCGAGATCATTCTCAAGTTTGTTCATATAGGGCAGTGACTTATCGTACGACCACT
>Ga0115002_10001465_pt1 | contig 32521 bp, 27 predicted proteins | sample ArcticOcean_MG_C_8_FD_89576 | JGI IMG/M metagenome (GOLD analysis project Ga0115002, IMG submission 89576) | Marine microbial communities from western Arctic Ocean - ArcticOcean_MG_CB11_86 | ecosystem: Environmental > Aquatic > Marine > Oceanic | place: Arctic Ocean: Canada Basin | collected... | reverse complement strand
AAGCCATTCGGCGCGCTCGTAAGGTGGCCCGCAAGCGCGTCCAGCGCGAAGGCATAAGCTGACACGCCCAACCGGTTGGTCCGGTCTTTCCAATTCTTCGATTTTATTTCGATCCAGCGGGAACGACGGTCAAGGGCCGGCTTTATAGCGCCCTCACCAAGTCTTCGGTGAGCTTCTTCGCATCTGCGAACAGCATCATTGTGTTGTCCCTGTAAAAAAGGTCGTTGTCGATGCCGGCATACCCCGGCGACAAGGACCGCTTCACGAACAGCACCGTTTGTGCCTTGTCTACATCCAAAATCGGCATGCCATAGATTGGACTACTGGGGTCATCCCGGGCGGCCGGGTTCGTCACATCGTTCGCGCCGATCACAAAGGCCACGTCGGTGCTCGCGAAGTCGGAGTTTATTACGTCAAGCTCCTCGACTTCGTCGTACGGCACGTTCGCTTCCGCCAGCAGCACGTTCATGTGCCCCGGCATGCGGCCCGCAACCGGATGGATGGCATAGCGCACGCGCACCCCTTCCTCTTTCAGCTTGTCTGCCATCTCCCGCAAGGCATGCTGGGCTTGGGCGATCGCCATTCCATAGCCCGGCACGATAATCACCGAACCGGCGTTCTTCATGATAAACGCAGCGTCTTCGGCGCTTCCCGCATTTACGGACCTATCGCCTTCGGCAACAACGGCGACGGCAGCATCACCTCCAAATCCGCCCAAAATGACGCTGAAAAACGAGCGATTCATCGCCCGGCACATGATGTAGCTGAGTATCGCACCCGACGAACCGACAAGAGCGCCTGTAACAATCAATGCCGAATTCTGCAGTGTGAATCCGATGCCGGCGGCGGCCCATCCGGAATAAGAATTCAGCATTGAAATCACCACCGGCATGTCCGCACCGCCGATCGGAATGATGATCAAGACCCCAATTAGAAAGCTGAGGGCGGTCATGGCCCAGAACAGCTCCGGCGATTGTTCCACCGCGAAGTACGCCAGCAGCACCAAGATGATGACGCCGAAGAGCAAGTTGAGCCAATGTTGGCCGGGAAACACAACTGGATTTCCCGATACCAGTCCCTGCAACTTTGTGAAGGCGACGATGGAACCTGAGAATGTGATGGCACCGATCGCGGAACCCAATGCCATCTCAATGCGACTGGAGAAGAGAATGGAACCCGAAGCATCGGTAACACCGTACGCGCCGGGGTTGTCGAGGGCAGCCCCGGCAACGAGCACCGCAGCCATGCCAACGAGGCTGTGGAACGCCGCGACGAGCTGAGGCATGGCAGCCATTTCGATCTTCAGGGCCACTGTCGTACCGATGAGTCCACCGATCACGAAAGCCGTCAGAATCCAACCGTAAGACACGACCTCGGGATTTATCGCCGTGGTCAAGATAGCGATCGTCATCCCGATGATTGCGTAGAAATTCCCGGAGCGGGCCGTATCCGGTGATGACAGCCCCCTCAACGCGAGGATGAACAATACCGACGCGATGAGGTACGCGATCGCCGTCAGATTGCCGGATATCGCCATCAGCTACTTCTTTCGCCAGAACATGCGCAGCATGCGCTGGGTGACGGTGAAACCACCGAAAATATTGACGGCGGCCAACGTCATGGCGACGAAGCCCAGCATTTTGGCGGTGCTCAATTCGGCCGGGCCGACGGCGATCAGGGCACCAACAATGATGACGCTGGAGACCGCGTTGGTCACGGCCATCAGAGGTGTGTGCAGGGCGGGTGTCACGCTCCACACAACGTAGTAGCCGACAAATATTGCGAGGACGAAAATCGTGAGCTGGAAGACGAATGGGTCGACCGCTTCCATGCCTAACCGCCCGGTATTGTCAGCAGTGGATGGACGACAGCACCATCGCGTGTGAGCGCGGTACCAGCGACAATCTCGTCGTCCCAGTCAATCTTCAGGCAATGGGCCTCGGTGTCAATCAGGGGAGAGAGGAAATTGAGCAGGTTACGCGCGTACAGCGCGGATGCATCCTGTGCCACGCGACTCGGTACGTTGCAGAATCCGATGATTTTCACGCCGTCCACGTCAACGATTTCGCCCGGCCGAGACAGCGTACAATTGCCCCCCGCCTCGACCGCCAAGTCAACGATCACAGATCCGGGTTTCATGCTGTGCACCATGTCGTCATCGATGAGTGTTGGCGCGGCACGGCCCGGAATGAGTGCCGTCGTGATGACGATGTCCTGGCGCGCCAGATGCGTGCGGACAAGGTCTGCCTGCTTCCGCTTGAACTCATCACTCATCTCTTTGGCATAGCCGCCTTCGGTTTCAGCTGATGCCGCTTCCTCATCCTCAACCATCACGAAACTGGCGCCCAGTGATTCCACTTGATCCTTCGCAGCCAATCGCACATCGGTTGCCGAAACGATCGCCCCCAGCCGTCTCGCGGTTGCGATGGCCTGCAGTCCTGCAACGCCCGCCCCCAGAACGAATACCCGTGCCGGCGCCACCGTCCCGGCCGCGGTCATCATCATCGGCAGCGCCCGATCAAATTCCACCGCGGCGTCGAGAACGGACCGATAGCCCGCAAGGTTGGATTGAGAAGAAAGCGCGTCCATGCTCTGCGCGCGCGTAATTCGCGGCATCAGTTCCATGGCGAATGCGTTGATTCCGTGCTGGGCGTAAATGTCCACCTGGGACCTCTGGTCGAACGGCGCCAGCAAGCCAACGAGCACAGCGCCATCCTGGATCAAACAAAGCTCGTCCGTCTCACCATCGTCGCCCGCAAGCGGACTCTGAACCTTCAGGACAACATCCGCCCCACTCAGGGTTTCGGCTTCGGAATCGGCAATCTCCGCGCCCGCTTCGCGATACTGCTGATCTTCGTAATTCGCCTGGTGACCGGCATCGTGTTCCACAACAACGCGCGCACCGAGGTCTATGAATCTCTTCGCTGTGTCAGGAGTCGCCGCAACGCGACATTCGTATTTTCGCCGTTCCTTGAGAACCGCGATCTTCACGTGTCACCCAGCATTTTGAGACCGTTATATCCCACGCCGAACAATCGAACTGGGAAGGAAGTCATTAGAAGCGCCTATCGACCAAGAAACTTCAGGGCACCGGAATGGCGGTAATGCAAGTCAGAACCTAAAGGGCCCGATTCCTAAAATACCAAAGTGACAGCCAATACGATCAATAGCGCGATGATGCTGATTGAGCTCCACAACGTGAGCCGGCAGAAATCACGCCAAGTTTCTTGCTGCTGGACGATGTCCATTTCACTGTCAGCCATCGGAAGGGGCCTCTCTAAAATATTGTGCCATCAATGGGCGGCAATATACCAAACGACGGGCGGCGATCAATCCTACGAGTGATCAACGGATGGTGATCGACGCGTGTTCTAGACCTGGGCGACCAATTTTTGCAGATCACTCTCCTCCAGTCCGCACCACATCGCTACGGAGATATCAAAGACGCGCGCTTTACCCCGATCAAGCGGGGATTGGCAAACCGATCTTTTTCAGAAGCCGCGTCTGACGGCGTTTCAAACGAGACTCGTCAAAGTCGCGGATCAGTTCATGGAATAGTTCGAACCAATTGATTTCGGCATTCAGATGGAGAAAGACCCCTCCCAAGCCGATGGCAGCGCGATCCATGAAAACGAATTCCCGTGGCGGCCGCACGCCTCCTTGTTCGCGCAGGCGACGATGCACCTTCGCCGCAACGTCGTGACCGTACACCCCGTCAGTCTCGAATTCCTGAATTCGCCGCGGACGGTCCTCCAATAAAGGCGCGTACACGAATGCAGCCCAAATATTCAGCGTATCGATAATTTCGCGGGAGAGATTCTCGAATCCCCATGTCTCGTAGGCGTGCACCGCAAGTTCATGATCGTCGTTTGCGATAGCCCAATAGAGATCGATGACGCCTCGTACGAAGCTTGCCTTAAAAATCCGCACGCAGCCGAAATCGAGAAGATTGAGCGAGAAATCCTGCGCTGCGGAATAGTTACCGAGGTGTGGGTCCGCGTGGATCACACCGCCATCGTAAAAAGGGACGTACCAGGCCCGAAACAGGGCAAGAGCGAGCTCATTGCGAACGTCAAGCGACGCATCAACGAAATCCAGCAAGCTGCGCCCTTCCAGCCAATTCATCGTCAACAGCCGCCCCGTTGACAACTCAGGCACGACCTTGGGCACGTGGACCCTGGGCTCGTTCTTCAAAAGCTCGGCGTAAAGCAGCGCATGGCGCACTTCGAGGACGTAATCGAGTTCCTCGCGCAATCGCTCGGCAATTTCCTCGTGGATTTCAGCGGTATCGACGCTGGGGTCGTGCCGCGCATAGATGGCGAATGCGAGTTTCAACTGGCGTAGGTCCGCCTCCACGACAGACGTCATGTCGGGATACTGCAATTTGCAGGCGAGCTCTCTACCGTCGTGGGACACGGCGCGATGCACCTGCCCCAGAGAAGCGGCCGCTGCCGCCTCATGGCTGAAGGCGCTGAACTTGCTTTGCCAGTCGGCTCCGAGCTCGGAAACCATCCGACGACGCACAAAAGGCCAACCCATCGGAGGGGCGTCGGACTGAAGCTGCGTCAGTTCAGCAACGTATTCCCGCGGGAGCGCATCGGGAATTGTCGACATCAGCTGGGCTACTTTCATGAGAGGACCCTTCAGCCCTCCCAGCGCCTTGCGCAATTCCGCCGCATGCTCGGCCCGATCGAGAGGAAAGCCGAAAGCGCGTTTGCCTGCGAGCCGAGCCGCCATCCCGCCGATCGTGCTCGACACACGCGCGTAGCGCTTCACACGACCGGTCAGAGAATCTCCTTCATCTCGTCGGGACATTCGGTTCAAGTCGCTTCGAGTTCGTCGATGAAGCCCGAAATCACGGACAACCCCTTGCCCCAGAAATTGGGATCGGAAGCGTCGAGATCAAAGGGCGCCAGCAATTCCTTGTGTCGCAGCGTGCCACCGGCTCGAAGCATCTCGAAGTACCGCTCCTGAAATCCATCGTGCGCATCCAGGTAAACGGCATACAAGGAGTTGACGAGGCAGTCTCCAAAGGCATAGGCGTACACGTAGAACGGGGAATGCAGGAAATGCGGGACGTAGCACCAGTAGTTTCGATAATCTTCGCCCAACCGGAACACAGGGCCCAGGCTTTCGGATTGCACCGCAAGCCATAACTCCCCGAGGCGCTCTGCGGTCAACTCACCGTCACGGCGTTCCCGGTGAACCCGGGTCTCGAAATCGTAGAAAGCGATCTGCCGCACAACAGTATTGAGCATGTCCTCCACTTTGCCAGCGAGCATGGCGCGCCGGCGTGCCGGTTCGGTCTCGGCGCGCAACATTGAGCGAAATGTCAGTTGCTCTCCAAATACGCTTGCAGTCTCCGCCAGCGTAAGAGGTGTACTGGCCATCAGTTGCCCTTGGCCGCCTGCCAGGACCTGATGCACGCCATGGCCCAGTTCATGGGCGAGTGTCATGACATCGCGCGTCTTGCCTTGGTAGTTGAGCAACACGTACGGATGAACACTGGGTACGGTCGGATGGGAAAAAGCCCCTGGAGACTTACCAGACCGCACGGGAGCGTCGATCCACGCATTGTCAAAAAATAGTCGCGCAACGTCCGACATTTCTTGGGAAAAAGTCGCATACGCTTCAAGCACGGTGTCGCGCGCCTCACTCCACGCGATGTTGCGGTCGTCCCCATGGGGAAGCGGCGCATTGCGGTCCCAGTGTTCGAGGTATTCTCTGCCAAGCCATTTGGCTTTCATTTCGTAGTAACGATGAGAGAGCCTGGGATAAGCATCCTGAACAGCGCTGACCAAAGCCTCGACAACCTCCGGCTCAACCTGATTGCCGAGGTGGCGCGACGTCGAAGGATCCGGGTATCCACGCCATTTATCCTCCACCTCTTTATCCTTGGCGAGCGTGTTGGTGATCAGAGAAAAGGTGCGAACATTTTGTTTGAAGACACGGCTAAGCTCGACCGCGGCCTGGCGGCGTACTTCGCTATCGCTGTCTGACAAGAGATGTAGGGCTCCCGCGCTCGACATCTCCTCTCCGCCAATTTCAAATCGGAGACCAGCCAACGTTTGATCAAAGAGACGTACCCAGGCAGTCCGCCCCGCCACATCTTTTTCGTGAAGCAAACGCTCAAGCTCATCGGAAAGCTGGTAGGGCCGAAATACGCGAACATCGCGAATCCAAGGAGAATATCGCTTCAACGCATTGGACTCATCGAGGAGGCTGGCCAGCATCTCGTCCTCAATCAGGTTGAGTTCGAGCGTAAAAAACAGAAGATCGGTGCCGATAAGATTGAGGCGCTCATGCGTGTCTTGAAAGAAGGCTCCTATTTCCGAATTTTCCACATTCCCCGCATAAGTCAGCCCCGCGAAACTTCCAATGCGCCCCAGCAATTCCTCACACACCTCGTAGCTGGCGATGGCGTCGGCCAACGTCTCTGCGTCGAGCGCTGCCACCTGACCTTTGAACCGCCGAGAAAATTCCTTTGCTTGTTCGGCGAGGCGCACCAAATCTTCAGCGAGTTGCCTGGAATTTAGGCTGGAGTAGAGATCTGAAAGATCCCATTCAGGAAGATCCTCCAAAGCAGCGGATTTCAACTCTTTTTCGTTCATCACGCTCTCTTCACTAAGATATTCAATCTTACAATATGGGGATGAATTCGCACGGTGACTATGGCCCGAGCTCCGTGGCGCTGGCCCCGCGGACTCACCTGCTGACCCTATTCGGGTTCTTGCAAATCTAATCAGAGATGAGGAAATGGCCATGCGCGACTGCAATCGGCATGGACGGATCGCCTTGCCATGCCTCTACCCTGACATTGACGACTCGCCGCCCCTGACGCGTCACCGAACCTCGAGCAAAGGTTTCTTCCAGCTTGCCGCTGCGCAGGTAATCGATTGAAACATTGACCGTCTTGGGTAGCTGGCCGGGTGCCAGTTCCCACATCAGCAACATCAGCGCCGCGTGTTCGAGAAATGCGCCGATCACCCCACCGTGAATCGCGGGCAGAACGGGGTTGCCGATTATTGCGTCACTGCTTGTCAAGGTGCAGACGACAGCCCCACTGTCGAGATGTGCATCGATGCCGATGAAATTGGCGTAAGGAATGGCACGGGCGATGGCGCCGGGATCCTCAGCTGCCTTGGCCTTTTGAATGATGTCGGTCAGACTCACGATGAACGTTCTACAGTTAAGTCATCAACACCGAATACGGCATTGGACGATCCCACCATGAAAGTTCCAACGCTGTTGGCAATGGGATCCTGTGGATCATCGTGGTACGCGAAGGCTCGCGTGAAGCCTACATAGCGCGTGAGCTTGTAGCACCGGGCGTCAGCGCGGAGCGGTTTTTGAGGTGTCGCAGGCTTGAGATAGTCGATGCGCAGATCAAGCGTGGCGATCGGAATAAGATTTGGCAGCGCTGAAAACACGGCGCACCCGGAGGCAGTATCGATAAGTGTCGTGATCACGCCACCGTGCAGTGTCCCGGAATCGGGATTGCCAATCAGTCGCGGATGGAAAGGCAGGATGAATTGCGCGCGACCCGGCGCGATGGCCTCGACTTCGATTCCAAGCTCATGCCCGTGGGGGATTGAATCAGCTAATTTCTGCGCCGCCTGGAGATCGCTTGCAATCGGATTATGTGACGCGCTGGGGTCGAGTTTCGCCATCAACGTCCGTGGTATTCGTGATACCACTCCACGAACCGCAAAACGCCTTCCTCGATGCTTGTTTTAGGCGCAAATCCGAGTTCCTTAGCCGCAACAGAGATATCTGCAAATGTCTCGCGGACGTCGCCCGGCTGAATTGGCTCAAGCAGTTTCTCGGCCTTCTTACCCAGTGCCTGTTCTAGAATCTCGATCACCTTGAGCAAAGGCTCCGCCCGATTGTTGCCCAAGTTGAAGACCCGGTGGGGAGGGTTTTCGCCGGAGCGCACGGGAGGTCGATCAAGAGCACGTACCGTGCCGTCCACGATATCATCGATGTAGGTGAAATCCCTGCGCATATCACCGAAGTTAAACACCCGGATCGGCCGATCGTGGAGAATGGCGTCCGTGAATAGATAGAGTGCCATGTCGGGCCGACCCCACGGCCCATAGACCGTGAAAAAGCGCAGTCCCGTCTGAGGCAAATCGAACAGATGGCTGTAGGTGTAGCTCATCAATTCGTCCGCAACCTTGGTCGCGGCATAGAGCGAAATTGGCCGGTCTACGCGGTTATCTGTGGAAAAAGGTACCGTGGCATTGCCACCATAAACGGAGCTGGAGCTTGCATAGACAAGGTGCTCAAAACTGTCAGTCTGATGGCAGAGCTCTACAATGCTGGCATGACCAACCAAGTTGCTCTCCACATAGGCCATAGGGTTCTCGAGGGAGTACCTGACCCCGGCCTGCGCAGCCAGATGCACGACCCGCGGGAACGGCCCGTATTGCCGAGCAAGATCTTGCATGGCGGTGAGATCGCTGACATTGGCCTGAACGAACTGAAAGTTTTCGTGTTGCTTAAGTTTAGCGAGACGCGCCTCTTTTAGCTTCACATCGTAGTAGTCGTTGACAGTGTCAACGCCGACCACCCGATCTCCTCGTCCAAGCAATGCGAGAGAAACATTAAATCCTATAAAACCGGCCGCGCCGGTCACCAAAATGGTCATATGCAGTTAAGACTCAACAGCTTGAAAATTGAGATGCAGTAGCTGGCCTCAACATAGAACGGCTTTTCAATGAAATCACTTCATTTCAAGTCACAAAAGCCCAGATTTCCGCCATGAGTTGCCCTACAAGCCAGGCCAGGCCTGCAATAGTGTCCTAGAACGGGACAACAGCCTGGTCGGCCGCTATACTCAATCAAACTTCGATGCCACATGGCGACGGGTCGTCGTAGGCGTGCGTCAGCACCTGGACAACGATCGCAACCTGCCCAAACCTGAGAGTTCATGGCCCAATCAATTCTAATTGTTGAGGACGACCCGGCGCAGCGACGCTACCTGCAAACAGTCGTGTCTTCCCTTGGCTACCGAACCCTCGAAGCAAGCGGTGGGCAGGAAGCAATTGACATGCTTACGGCGACGCCGGCCGAAACCATCGACTTGGTCATCCTCGATCTGGTCATGCCTGACATCGACGGATTTGCTGTCCTGGACAGGGCACATCCGGCACGCCCGGATCTACCGGTCATCGTGCTGACAATGCAGGGTGGGGTCGACACCGTCGTCAAAGTGATGCGGACGGGTGCCGTCGATTTCATCGTCAAACCCGCGAGCCCGGAACGTCTGCAGGTTTCAGTCGAAAACGCGCTAAAGATCACCGCCCTTTCGGATCAAGTTTCCCGATTGACCCGACGTGTATCCGGACGAACCAACTTTGAAGATATCGTGCTGCAGGGCGACAAAATGGCGCAGACCGTTGAGCTCGCCCGTCGTGCCGCCGACTCCAATATTCCGATACTTATCGAGGGTGAGAGCGGCGTCGGCAAGGAACTCATTGCCCGGGCAATTCAAGGCTCGAGCGAGCGAAGCGGTAACCCCTTCATTCCTGTGAACTGCGGCGCCATCCCTGAAACTCTGGTCGAAAGCATCCTGTTTGGTCACGAAAAAGGATCATTTACGGGCACGGATCGACGCCAGATGGGCAAATTTCAGGAAGCGGACGGCGGGACCATATTCCTCGACGAAATCGCGGAGTTGCGATCCGATCTCCAAGTCAAGATGTTACGAGCTCTTCAAGAGGGGGAGATCGACATGGTCGGAGGGAAACGTCCCATCAAGGTCGATGTCCGGGTCATCTCGGCCACCAATCAAGATCTTGCGCAGAGGGTTGCCGACCGGACATTCCGGCAAGATCTCTACTATCGGCTGAACGTCTTCCCCATCGTCATTCCACCACTTCGGGATCGTCGGGAAGACATTTCGGCGCTGATCGAACACTTTGTCGCCGAAAATTCAGCGGCGGAATCCAAGCCCGTTCGCGGCGCCAGTCCCGAGGTGCATGAACTTCTGAGGAACTACGATTGGCCCGGCAATGTCCGCCAATTGGAGAACGCCATATTTCGAGCGGTCGTGCTGTGCGATATCGACGTGCTGACCGTCACTGATTTTCCACAAATTGCCCAAGCGCTGGGAGTCCTGACAACACCTCAAACTCCTGTCTCATTTGGGAGCATTAGCGTTCCCGGTATCAACGATGGAAATCAAATCGCGACAAAAGGTGCGGACGGCACTCTCCGGAGATTGAAGGATGTGGAGGATGACATGATCCGTACCGCACTCGAACACTGCCGTGGACAGATGTCAGAAGTGGCGCGACAGTTGGCGATCGGGCGATCGACGCTTTATCGCAAAGTGCGGGATCTTGGACTTGATGCCGACGAATTCAAACTGCGGTCCTGACACGTAGATTTTGAGACGTGAGGCCCGCTTTTCGTTAAATTGCCTTCGACCCGATGTGCGCTATTTCTCTGATAGCCAGCGCGGGCAGGAGAACACCGAATGAAACTTGCTGCCGTTTCTCTCGACGATAAATACACCGCTTCATCGGGCCGCGTGTTCATGACCGGGATGCAGGCTCTGGTCCGGCTTCCAATGCTCCAGCGGGAAAGAGACCTTGTGGTCGGCCTCAACACCGGTGGGTTTATATCTGGCTACAGAGGGTCGCCTTTGGGCGGATACGACCAGGCGCTCTGGCAAGCCGGCACGTACCTTGAAGCCAACCACATCCGGTTCGTTCCCGGCGTGAATGAAGACTTGGCCCTGACGTCAGCGTGGGGATCACAGCAGCTTCATCTGTACCCTGACGCCAAGTACGATGGCGTATTCGCGATTTGGTACGGCAAAGGCCCGGGAGTCGATCGATCGGGCGACGTATTTAAACAGGGCAACGGCCACGGAACAGCCAAGCACGGCGGTCTCCTGGCAATTGCAGGTGACGATCCGGCAGCCAAGTCTTCTACGTCACCTCATCAGACCGAGCAAACGTTCATCGGCGCCTCGATGCCGGTACTCGTTCCGGCCGGAGTCCAGGAGTTCATTGACTTTGGACTGTACGGCATCGCCCTCTCGCGTTTCTCCGGTCTGTGGGTCGGATTCAAGACGCTTTCAGACAATGCCGAAAGCACGTCGATCGTCGACATCGACCCGACGCGGCTCGACATCGTCATGCCGACAGATTTCGAACTTCCCCAAGACGGTCTCAGTCTCCGCTGGCCTGATGATCGGTTTGAACAAGAGCGCCGCCTGCACGAGATAAAAATTCCGGCGGCTCTCGCGTTTTGCCGAGCCAACTCCCTGAATCGGGCTGTCATCTCTGGCCCGGCACGGCGCTTCGGGATCGTGACCACCGGCAAAGCATATCTCGATGTGCGACAGGCACTCGACGATCTTGGGATAGATGAAAAGGCCGCGCGGGAGCTTGGTATCACCGTTTACAAGGTCGGCATGGTGTGGCCCCTGGAGCCCGAAGGCATGAGGGCCTTCGCACGCGGCCTCGATGAAATCCTTGTCGTCGAGGAAAAACGGGGAATCATCGAGGACCAGTTGAAAGAGCAGCTGTATCACTTGCCCGATGGCGAGCGCCCCAGAGTCGTGGGCAAGACGGACGAGACGGGTCGCACCTTTATACCGATTGCGGGCGAACTCGGCGCACCGCTTGTTGCCCGGGCAATCGCAAAGCGTATAGCGCCGTTTCACGCAACGGACCGGGTCACCGACCATTTGGCGTTCCTGGATTCGAAGGATGGAGAGCTCACGTCCCTCGATCCTGAACAGCAACGCACCCCTTATTTCTGTTCGGGCTGCCCGCACAACACTGGTACCAAGCTGCCCGACGGGTCGTTCGCAAACGCCGGTATCGGCTGTCATTGGATGGCGCTCTATATGGACCGGAACACAATCACCTTCACGCAAATGGGTGGCGAAGGCGCGACGTGGATCGGCCTGGCGCCGTTTACCGATACCCCACATCTGTTCCAGAACATGGGCGACGGAACATTCTATCATTCGGGCTTGATGGCCGTGCGGGCCAACGTCGCCGCCAACAGCAACATCACATACAAGATATTGTTCAACGACGCCGTCGCCATGACTGGTGGTCAACCGATCGAGGGTCAGTTATCAGTTCCCCAGATCGCCTGGCAGGTTCATGCCGAAGGCGTGCAAAAGATCGCCGTGACGTCCGATGAACCGGACAAGTACCCCATTGGCACCAATTTCCCGCCAGGTACCACGATCCACGATCGAGACGAATTGATCGAGGTTCAGAAAGATCTTCGCGATACACCCGGAGTCACGGTTCTCATTCACGACCAGACGTGCGCAGCAGAGAAAAGACGCCGCCGCAAGCGGGGTTTGTATCCCGATCCCGCAAAGCGGGTATTTATCAACGACCGGGTATGCGAGGGGTGCGGCGACTGCTCGGTGCAAGCAAATTGTGTGTCCATAGAGCCTTTAGAGACGGAGTACGGTCGAAAGCGCGTCATCAATCAGTCGTCCTGCAACAAAGACTATTCATGTGTTGACGGATTCTGCCCAAGCTTTGTGACAGTTCATGGTGGCGGCGTCAGACGGCTCAAATCCGGAGCAGATGCGGACGCGGCGGTCGCCACACTTCCAGAACCCGAGTTGCCAGAGGCAGTTACACCTTACGGAATTGTCGTGACAGGCGTTGGCGGCACAGGCGTTGTGACCATCGGCGCCCTGTTGGGCATGGCAGCCCATCTCGAAGGTAAGGGTTGCACCATCCTCGACATGACCGGCCTCGCGCAAAAAGGCGGCGCCGTCATATCACATGTCCGGATTGCAGAGACGCGGGAACAGCTTCATGCCGTACGTTTGGGCACGGGCGCCGCCGACGTGGTTCTGGGCTGTGACATGGTTGTCGCCGCAGACGAAGAAGCTCTGAAAAGAATGCGCAGAGGAGCCACACACGCGGTAATCAACAGCCGCATGACACCGACCTCCCATTTCACGCTCGATCCCGATATCGACTTCGGCGAAGAGCACATGCGGCAGGTCATTCGCGCGACGGCCGGCGACAACCTAACCGACTTCGTCGATGCCACCGGACTCGCGACGGCGCTGATCGGTGACGCCATCGCAACCAATTTGTTCCTCACCGGTTATGCCTACCAACGCGGGCTTATCCCGGTGTCGGCCGAAGCGATCAAGCGGGCCATCGAGCTCAATGGCATCGCCGTGGATGGCAACGTGCGGGCATTCAATTGGGGCCGTGCGGCCGCGCACGACTTGGCCAGCGTTGAGGCGGCGGCCAAGCCGACGCTTCGCGTTAAAGTCCCTGATGCGACGGAATTGGATGAGATCGTCGCAATTCGGGATGGCGAACTTACGGCCTATCAGAATGCTGCATACGCCCAGCGATATCATGCACTCATCGAGCGTGTGACAGCTGTGGAACATGGCAAGGGTTTGACCGGTTTGAGCGAAACCGTGGCCCGTTATTACTACAAGTTGCTGGCCTACAAGGATGAATATGAGGTCGCGCGTCTCTATGCGGATGCGAGCTTCACAGAAACGCTGAATTCTCAGTTCGAAGGGGATTTCAAACTTAGATTCCACCTTGCGCCTCCGCTTGGCTCTCGTCGTGATCCGGCAACTGGAGAATTGGAGAAGCGCGAGTTTGGGCCCTGGATATTACATGTTTTCCGACTGCTGGCGAAACTCAAAGGATTGCGGGGAACGCCATTCGACATCTTTGGGCACACCGGAGAGCGACGCATGGAACGGCGTCTGATCACCGAATATGAAGCGGTCGTGGAGGACCTCATCGACGGGCTGACGGTCGACAACCATGCGTTGGCAGTCGAAATCGCGTCACTGCCAGAGCAGATTCGCGGATACGGCCACGTGAAGGAGCGCAACGTGAACACGACGAAGGCGCAAGAACAAAACCTGATGGCTCTTTTCCGAAGCCCGACGCCGCACGCACGGGCCGCGGAATGACTGCAGAACATTCGTCTAGAGGAGTTTGAACATGGCCGACGCGGGCGCCGTACTTGTCGTTGGAGCAGGTCCAGGTTTGGGCTCTGCAGTCGCACGCCGTTTTTCAGAAGCGGGCATGCCGGTCGCGGTATCGACGCGGACACAGAAGACCGTGGATGATCTGGCCGGACAGATCAACCGGACTGGCGGCATTTCCAAGGGATATGTTGCCGATGCCACCGATGAAGATGCCGTCATATCCTTGTTCGATCAAGTGGAACACGATCTCGGCCCGCTTGAGGTCGTGGTCTACAACGCTGGCGCCTTCACCCGATCATCGGTTATCGAGACCTCTGCTGAAGCATTTGAGAATTGTTGGAAAATTGGCTGCTTTGGCGGATTCCTGGTTGCGCGCGAGGCGGCCCGTCGCATGCTTCCGCGACAACAGGGCACGATCTTGATCACGGGCGCGACAGCCGCTCTGCGCGGTAGTGCCAACTTCGTCAATCTTGCGGTCGGCAAGTTTGGCCTGCGGGCATTGGCCCAGAGCATGGCCCGGGAACTCGGACCTGAAGGGATCCACGTTGCACATGTCATCATCGATGGCGTCATCGCAGCCCAGCATCGCGACCAAAGTTCCCACAACCCCGACGCCTTGTTGTCACCGGACGCAATCGCCCAAACCTATTTCGAATTGTTCTCCCAACATCGCAGTGCCTGGACCCTCGAAATCGATCTGCGACCGTCAGTAGAAAGATTTTAGAGCGGGCAATGCTTATTCCCGGAATCGGTTCAGATGTCGACCGGGATCAGCCGCCGTCCCAAATCCGAGCAATTCGCACAATTTGCACGATGTCTGAGGGCATACGTGTCGGATAACTCGCAAAAGCCGCAGTGAACTTCACATCCCGGCTGAGCGAGTGCGTCTACTCACAAACAGCGAAAGTCCGTGTCTTTCCATCCTGCATTTCGGACGCGATCGTCACGTAGGTGTCAGATTTCGGCCGACACGTGAATACGGGCATGGCCAGAGCGTTCTTGAGCACAAAGTGAACCCTGCCGTCGTCATCCGGCTTGCCGTCGAGGCAGACCCTTTGCTGTTCGCCGGCACCGAGGCGAAAGTCGGAGCGGTCCCACAACCGGGATTCTATTCTGCCAGCGACCCAATAGGTCGCGGTGTTTTCAACGATCAGACATGCTGACGCGGCTGGTGCAGCCCCCGCGAAAGAAGCGACGGCAAGGAATCCCGCGCCTGCCGCCTTGGGCACTATCGCTCGAAGCCTCATGATTTCCCCGCTCGAAACTTGGCGATTCCGGCACTGTTAGTCACTCATGGTTAACAGTTCACTAACAGATAGGGCCCAGATGGGTCGGAACTAAAGCGCTTGGCCACAGGCTGGCCCGTGTCCAAAGCAAATATTGTTCGAGAGGAACTGCTCTAGGAGTGAGTCTCCGTGGATGCCTTTTCGAACGCCGCAATCTGGTCCGACGTTGCTTCAGCCTGATGTTTCGTTTTCCAATCCGAATAGGGCATGCCGTAGACGATTTCGCGGGCATCATCGTAGGTCATGTCGAGACCACGCCCCTCCGCTTCCGCGCGATACCACTTCGAGAGACAATTCCGGCAGAATCCAGCGAGATTCATCAGATCGATGTTCTGGACATCTGCCCGCTCTCGCAAATGGTCCACGAGCGTGCGGAATGCGGCCGCTTCAAGCTCTGTACGTGTCTTTTCATCCATGTCGAACACCTGTGCGTACGAATGCAGGCCTGACCTGAGTCATACCGTGCGGTTGAAATATAGGCCAGCCGGCAGGGGAATCCATAAAGTCTCTTTTGCACCCGGAACCGACTGAGGAATAGCCTCAGGACAAACGTCCTAATGCGGCTCGCCCACGCCCGTTACTGTCTCTTCGATGAGCCAGTCAACCACGCCCCGAAGCGCCTCGGAAACATCAGCTCCGGCGTCGAGGGCCTCCCGATAAACTACCAGCTGTCGCTGTGCGCTGGTCCCCCGCCCCACAATCTCACGTGCATGCTCTACCTCGGCGACGCATCCGAGATGCTCCGCATCCTCGCGGACAAGCTCGATGATCTCATCCAGCAACTCCGCATAGGGAACCAGTTCTCCCTTGCCGAAATCGACGAGATTGCCGTTCAAACCATACCGTTGGGCAAGCCACCTGTTTTCATGAATGAGAGTACGCGGATAGACCCGCCAGCGCTGATTTCCGGCACGCAAGCGAAACAGCATACGGATCAAGCACACGTAAAGTGCCGCGATGGTGATTGCGTCGTCAAGGCGGGTGCACATGTCACAGATGCGCATTTCCAAGGTCGGGAATCGAGCACTAGGCCGAACATCCCACCACAGCTTTGTCGCATCCTCTATGAGGCCCGCTGTCACCATCTGGCTAACCAGTCGCTGATATTCACCGTAACTGTCGAACAAATCGGGGATGCCGGTTCGCGGGAGCCCGTCGAACACACTGAGTCGGTAGGACATCAATCCCGTCTCTATCCCCTCCCAGAAGGGGGAGGATGTGCTCAACATCAGCAGATGGGGCATGAAGTAACGTGCCTGGCCCATCAGGTCGATGCGCAAGTCCTCGTCTTCAATCCCGACGTGTACGTGCTGACCGCAAATGAGCAGGCGATAAGCCAGCGCCTGAAGGTCTCAGGCCAGGAGGTTATATCGCTCCTTGTCGGTGTGCTTTTGATCGTGCCAATGGGCGAAGGGGTGGGTCGCTGAAGCAATGGGCGCGAGTCCGTGTTGCGCGGCAACTTCGGCAACGGTCGCGCGTAAGTGCGAAAGATCCGCGCGCGCCTCGGCAATCGAAGTGCATACGCGAGTCTCGACCTCGATCTGCACCTGGAGGAATTCGGGACTGACCTGCCCGGTCAACCGTTTCTCGCAGTCCGCCATCATCGACGGCGGCGGCTCTACACAAAGGTCACGCGTTTCACGGTCAACGAGGAGATATTCCTCCTCGATTCCGATGGTGAATGCGGGTTCCTTGAGGGCCATGCCCCCTCCTTTATGTACGTTCAATTTTGAAGGGTGCGTCCCGCTCCACCATCTTGGATATCGCCTGCCCGATACGCGCTGCCCAAAGCTCAGCGCCATGGTGGGTATCCACGAGATCCTGGCGTACTTCGATCAGAACATTCGGGATTCCCCGGTCGCCGCCATGAGTATGGATCGAATACCCTTCGGGATCACGCCCAGAGTAGGGTTCATTCTCGCCAACCACGATATCTGGCCATTCCGACAACGTGTCGATGAGCGGCCGCGCAAGCCGCGTGTCCTCGTTCCACAGGATGCCAACGTGCCACGGCCGCTCATAACCATCCATGATAGGCGTGAAACTGTGCATGGCGACATAAGCGGGCACGACGCCGCGCTTTGAGAATTGCTCGAGCGCCGCCTCCACGGCCGCATGAAACGGCTGAAAGTACGCTCTCTGACGCCGCTCGATTTCATCCGCGTCGATCCCCTGATTGAACGGGACTTCGATGCCATCGCTGATCTCGGGTATGGATGTCGTGTGACCTGGCTGCCGATTGCAGTCGATGAGCAAGCGGGAGTAACCAGCCATGATGGCAGGCGCATCGAGTGCCCGGGAAATTCTTCGGGTCACGTCGGCAGCCCCAATGTCATAGGCGATGTGGCGGCTCATGAATTCTGAATCCATCCCGAGCGTTCCGTACGCAGCGGGAAGCACATTACTGGCGTGATCACAGACCAACAGAATTTCGGCACGGCCCACGCCGTTGAACACCTCATAGGACGGTGGGTCCGTCGTGGGCTCTGCGGTATCCGAATCAATCACTGAGCCCGCCTCTCGATATGCATTTGCCATGGCGCCGCATGATACTGAAAATGCCCGCGCCGCAAAGCCAAAGACCGGACGGCTCCACCCAATTCCGATTTTGGTATCCGCCAGAACTATGCGTGATGGACTTAGCAATTCGCTGGCACTGACGGAGTGGTCGGAGTATTGAACCTTCTGGTTTCCCAACCGAGGCCTCGTGTATCCCCATGGCCGAACTACGGGCCGCGCGTCTCGGCCTCTTGATACTCGTCGTGGGCGCCCTGCTCGTCGCGTTTTCACCCATCTTCGTACGCCTCAGCGAACTCGGACCGACCGCGACAGCATTCCATCGTACCTTCCTGGCACTGCCCGTGCTGTTTATCTGGATGACCACGGAGAACATCCACGGGGGTATTCGGGAGTCCAAGCGTCAATCACCCAAACGAAACGACATGTGGCTGCTGGCCCTCGCGGGGCTGTTCTTCGCCGGCGATCTTGCGACGTGGCATTGGGCGATTACGCTCACGTCGGTCGCGAACGCCACGCTTTTCGCGAATTCGGCGCCGATCTTTGTCACACTAGGCGCGTGGCTCCTCTTCAGGGAACGCGTCACACCGCTGTTTTTACTTGCAATGGCGACTGCCCTTCTCGGCGCTACCATGGTTGTCGGCAGCAGTTTCGCACTCGATCGAACGCATGTCATGGGAGATGGGATCGGAGTTGTGACAGGTATGTTCTGGGCCGCCTATCAGCTCACCGTCAAACACCTACGAACCCGGTTCTCCACAGCGACCATCATGATGTGGTCTACTCTCGTGACGACTATTGCCCTCCTACCTCTTGCAATCCTCTCCGACGAAGCGCTCATTGCCCCAACTCTCTACGGTTGGGGGATTCTGCTGGCTCTGGCGTGGCTCTCGCATGCGGGCGGACAGGGGGCGATCGCCTATGCCCTTGCGCACTTACCATCCGCTTTTTCTTCGCTGGTCATCCTGCTTGAGCCGCTGGCCGCCGCAGTGCTTGCGTGGCTTATCCTCAATGAGGCTCTGGGGCCTCTGCAAGCTGCCGGTGGGGCTGTGGTTCTCGCCTCAATCGTTGTTGCGCGGCGCGCCACGAGAGGTACAGGTAGTGGCGTCGCCCAAAAGGAACCCATCCCGTGAGCGACTCCCAGCCACTGGCGCCGGATAAAAGTGTAGACCGCGGGCAGACCTGGGCGTGGATCGCATGGGGCCTCGGCACGGCCTTGTTCTTCCACGGATTCTTCCAGCGCGTTGCGCCCAGCATCATGATCGACGACCTGATGCGCGAATTTGCGGTTAGCGGTGTCATCCTTGGCAATCTGTCCGCGTTCTACTTCTACGCCTACGCCGGCCTGCAAATCCCCGTCGGTGTCATGCTGGATCACTGGGGCCCTCGGCGCCTGCTCACAGCGGCCGCAATCGTTGGCGCCGCCGGAAGTTTTTTGTTTGGAACTGCCGACACCTTGCCTCAGGCATATTTTGGGCGATTGCTGATCGGGGCCGGTGCGGGAGTTTGCTTCATCAGCTGTCTCAAGATTGCGATGCTCTGGCTCCCCATCCGGCGGTTCGCATTCCTCACGGGATTGACCATGTTCGTCGGGATGATGGGAGGCATCAGCGCCCAAGGCCCGCTGGCCGCTGCCATCGATTATACGGGTTGGCGTGGCGCAGTGATGTGGGCGTCCCTTTTCTCCCTCGTCTGTGGAATGGGCATCTGGTTGGTCGCTAGCGCCGGAGATCGATCATTCAGGGCGGGTCTCCGGGAAAGCTCCGGAAATCCGGATTCGCTGGGGTTGCTGGGCGGGTTGCGCCTCGTCCTGAGCCGCTCGCAAACCTGGCTGCTTGCCTTGAACCTTGCCGCGCACGGCGCGCCCATGCTCGCGTTCGCAGGATTATGGGGCGTAGCCTACATCATGACCCGATTCGGTCTGGACCGCACAGCAGCCGCGTTCGCGACGTCCATTGTCTTGATCGGCTGGGCATTCGGCGCCGTCGCCGGGGGGTGGATATCGGACCGCATCGGGCGGCGCAAACCAATGATGATCTTCGCCGCCGTTGTGGCACTTTCGGTATGGCTCATCATCCTTTTCGTTCCAAGTCTCAACGCATCGATCGTCATCGGACTCATGTTGCTCAACGGGCTTGCCAGCGGCACCATGATCGTCGGCTTCGCCCTCGCCAATGAGACCACACCGTCCGCGGCCGGCGGGACGATCGTCGGCGTTCTCAATTGCGGGACCATGACGTCCGGCGCGATCTCCCAGGTCCTGGTCGGTTGGCTTTTGGATCTGGGTTGGGATGGGCGCATGGAGAACGGGATCCGCGCGTATTCCGTCGAAACTTTCAATACTGCGTTCCTGGTATTTGTGGTGTGTGGCGTGATTAGTCTGGTCACAGTTGCCTTCATCCGTGAGACCTACGCCCAACGCTCGGTTGAATAGGGCCGCCGAGAGTTGCCGGGATACGTTGGTGATATGTTGACCAGGTCCATATGGACGACGATCCACCCACACGCCCGTATACAGCCGCCACAGCGATGATCGAACCCCAAAGAGCTGCACCTCGAGCTTGGCTCATGTGGAGCCTTGGCGTTTCATTCTTCTTTTATGCTTCGTTCCAGCGAGTCGCCCCGAGTGCCATGCTCGAGGACCTCATGCGCTCGTTCGCGGCAACTGCCGTAATCCTCGGTAACCTGTCGGCATTCTTCTATTGGTCCTACGCGTTCGTGCAGATCCCGGTAGGGATCGTGGTCGACCGATGGGGGCCCAAACGGGTTCTCACGACATCTGCACTCCTGTGCACTATTGGAGCACTCGCATTCGCTGTGGCGGCGACATTGCCGGTGGCCTATGCCAGTCGCATGCTGCTTGGTATCGGGACAGGCCTGAGCTTGATCACGACACTGCGGCTCGCCGTGAACTGGTTCCCTGCCGAGCGATACGCCATGATCGCCGGGCTGACGGTTTTCATCGGCAGCGCCGGCGCCATCGCTTCACAAGCTCCGCTCGCAGCACTGATCGACGTAATCGGCTGGCGCTCCGCAATGATCGGGAGCGCAATATACGCGGCGTTCAGCGGCGTGCTGTTCTGCTTCGCGATCCAGGATGCGCCGGAGTCGCGAAGTCATGGTCGTGACGACCGTGGCGGCGAACCAACATCGCGCTTCGCCGGTACCGGTGTGACTCTTTTGTATGGACTGAAATCGGTCATCAAGAATCCTCAGAGCTGGTTCATCATCATTTACCACTCAACACTCGCAATGCCCTTGCTCGCGTTTGCGGGATTGTGGGGCGTCGTCTACTTGACCCAAGTCTATGGAATCAGTCGGACGCACGCCGGTGCGATGACCTCGCTCTTTCTCCTGACCTGGGGCCTTAGTGCACCGTTGGGCGGATGGCTTTCCGATAGAATGGGCCGTCGAAAACCCCTGTTGATCGGTGTCGCCGTGCTCGGACTCATTGTCTGGTGCATTATCCTCTATGTGCCGAATGTGCCGCTCAGCGCATACTACGTCCTGCTTCCACTTGCCGGACTCGGGGGCGCCGCGATGGGAATCACCTTCGCACTTATTCGCGAACACAACACACCATTCGCTGCTGGCGCGGGAGCTGGTTTCCTCAATACCGGCCCAATTCTCTGCGGTGGTCTGGCCCAGCCACTTTCCGGGTGGTTTCTCGATCTTGGATGGGATGGCCGGATGGGGGACGGAGTCCGCATTTTCAGCCGTGATACGTACGTCGATGCATTTGTGATTTTCCCCATTGCCGCCATTGTCGCGTTAGTTTTCTCCGTCTCGCTGAGGGAAACTTATTGCCGACAACAGATAACATGAGAAATCGTGGAACATGAACGAAGCTGAACGGGAATTGCTGGAGAGTCTGTTTAGGAGCGCGGTCGACGCCGTCCTACCGGAACGCTGCCTGACGCCTTACCTGCCGCGTGCGCCCGTGGGACGCACGGTTGTCGTCGGGGCTGGCAAGGCATCTGCAGCAATGGCACAGGTGGTCGTGGATCATTACAGCGACTCTGTCGGCGGTCTCGTGATCACGCGCTACGGCCATGGTCTCGGAACCAGCAGAATTGGCCACATCGATGTTGTAGAAGCGGGGCATCCCATTCCTGATGATGCCGGGAACATGGCGACGTCCCGTGTCCTGGATCTGGTCCGGGAGTGTGGGCCCGACGATCTGATCCTCTGCCTGCTGTCGGGTGGTGGATCGGCCTTGCTGACAATGCCTGCCGCTGGGATAACATTGGATGACAAGCAGGACGTCACGAGGGCATTGATCGCCAGTGGTGCGACCATCGACGAGATCAATTGCGTACGGAAACACCTCTCGGCGGTGAAAGGCGGCCAGCTTGCGTTAGCGGCCCATCCCGCGCAGGTGATCACACTGGCGATTTCCGACGTCGCCGGCGACGATCCCTCCGTCATCGCCTCCGGTCCAACCACGGCCGATCCCACGACTTTTGCCGACGCACGCGCAATATTGAACAAGTTCGATATCACCCCACCGTCCCTCATTTCGCGCCACTTGGACGCCGCACTGAATGAGACGCCAACGGAGGAGGATCCACGATTGAAGAACGCAAGCCTCTATATCGTAGCCTCCGCTAAGCAGGCACTGGCCGCCGCCGCGCAATTGGCCAGCGAGAGAGGTTTTGAGTCCGTGGTACTTGGAGATGAAATTCAAGGGGAAGCCCGAGAAGTGGCACGGGCTCATGCCGCTCTCGCGCGCGACTACAAGGCGCGCGGGAAGGCCACTGCCTTGCTGTCCGGGGGGGAAACGACAGTTACCATCCAAGGTTCAGGCGGCGGAGGCCCGAATACCGAGTACATGTTGGCGCTCGCGATTGAGCTTGCTGGAGAAGAGGGTATATGCGGCATCGCATGTGATTCGGATGGCATCGACGGGAGCGAGGACAATGCCGGAGCCATGATCTTCCCAGATACGCTGGCACGTGCCGACGCGCTGGATCTTGTGCCGCATGTCTATCTTACCAACAACGATTCCTACGGCTTTTTTACGCCCCTTCGAGATTTGGTCGTGCCCGGACCGACCCTCACCAACGTCAATGATTTGCGGGCGATTCTCATCAAACCAGACTAATCCGGACTGACAACACAAATCCTGAGGTGGTCGCTGGTTCTTTTGTCAAAAGGCGCATCAAATCTAGTAAACAATCCTTTTGGACGTTAATGTAGAGGCATGAGACGCCTCCGATCAGCAAAGATCATCGCTACTCTCGGTCCCGCGAGCAGCGATCCACACATGATTCGTGCCCTTTTCGATGCGGGCGCGGACGTCTTTCGATTGAACTTCAGCCACGGCGAGCACGACACCCACGAAGCCGCTCTCAACGCCATTCGCGCGGTGGAGAGCCAAGCAGGTCGGCCCATCGGGATCATCGCCGACCTGCAAGGCCCCAAGTTGAGAATTGGCGACCTGATCGGCGGTTCGGTCACTCTGGAGAAGGGTGCCTCGTTTACACTTGATTCGAGCGATGAGCCCGGTGATCAAAATCGGGCACCATTTCCCCACCCAGAGCTGTTCCAAGTCCTGCAGCCGCGCTCCCAGATATCCGTGGACGATGGCCGCATCCGATTGCTTGTCGATCGGGTGACAGGTACCACGGCCGAGACCATCGTGATTTCTGGCGGCGAGCTTACCCCCAACAAGGGCGTAAACCTTCCGGGCGCAGTGCTGCCAATCGCACCGCTCACGAGCAAGGACCGCGCAGACCTCGACTTTGCCCTCGAGCGGGGCGTGGACTGGGTTGCATTATCGTTCGTGCAACGACCTTCCGATGTGGAAGACGCGCGCAAATTGATCGGACGACGCGCGGCTTTAATGGCGAAAATTGAAAAACCATCTGCCGTCAACTATCTGACCGAGATCATCGACTTAGCGGACGGAATCATGGTCGCGCGTGGCGACCTTGGCGTCGAACTTCCTCTGGAAACCGTTCCGGGATTGCAAAAGAAAATCGTTCGAGCCGCCCGAACCGCGGGAAAGCCCGTGGTCGTAGCGACCCAGATGCTGGAATCAATGATCCACGCTTCGACCCCGACCCGGGCAGAAGTCTCGGATGTGGTCACGGCGGTCTATGATGGCGCCGACGCCGTGATGCTATCCGCTGAGACGGCCGCCGGCAGCTATCCCGTCGAGACAGTGACAATTATGAGCCGGATCGCTGCCCAAGCGGAACGGGACCCGCTGTACTTACCGATTTTGAACGCTGAATGGGCTGAACCCGAAGCAACGCATGTTGACGCCTTGAGCGCGGCAGCCCGCCAAGTCGCCGAAACCCTGGGCTCTGCAGCGGTCATTACCTTCACGTCCACCGGTGCCACCGCATTGCGTGCCGCGCGCAAGCGCCCTGGCGTTCCGGTACTGGCGCTGACCCATGACGTGCGCACCGCGAGACAGTTGGCTCTCGTCTGGGGAGTACACAGCGTTCACACCGATGACGCCACGGATTTCGATGATATGGACGAACGTGCCTGCCGCATCGCTCGCGAGCAGGGATTTGCCAAGCCGGGTGATACTGTGATCGTGACTTACGGCGTGCCGTTTGGCAAGCCCGGTGCCACTAACACGCTCTATATTGCGTCTGTTGATTAGGCGAGTATCAGACGGCCTATAGCTCGCGGCCCTTGACCTTTTGAGTCAGGAAATCGATGGCGGTCTTTGCACCGGGCAGATGCGGATTAGCGGCGAGCGCCCGACGATAGGCCTCGATCGCCTTCTCCTCGCGCTCGGTATTCTGATAGATCATGCCGAGACCCGACAGGGCCCCCCAATGGCGCGGCTCAAGGTTCAGAGTACGATCGATATCACGAATCGAATTCTCGTAATCGCCCATGATGTAGTGCAGCGTTGCACGGGCATTCCAACCTTCGGAAAAATCCGGGTCAATCTCGACGACAGAGTTGAGCATGGCCAACGCCGTCTCGAATTGCTTCTGGTTCATCGCTTGCACGCCGCGCGAGAACAGTAGATCGACCGTTGGACTATCGGACTCGGCCCACAAGCGCCAGATCATAGTCATAACGAGACGTGCTTCGTTGTCCTCGCCGACGCTGTGAAGACGGTCGAATAAAGCGTCAAGACGGGGATCATCCTGCCGCGCCTCGGTTGGTGCCATGGTCAGTCCCCACAGACTGATTACCACGGCAATTGCCGTGAGCCATTTTGTCATGGGAACAATCATACTTCGTGAATTGGCCACGGCCAATTCACATTCACGCGCGCCGACCGCCCGACAAGGCGCCTGGCTTTGGCCCCCCAGTCGCCCAATCCAAAAGCTCGACGGTGTGAACCACGGGAATAGCTGTGTGTTGCCGAATTTGCACGATGCAACCGAGATTGCCTGCTGCGATCACATCGGGGGTCATCCGCTCCAGGTTTGCCGCTTTGCGCACGCCGAGTTCAGCGGCAATTTGGGGCTGAAGCATGTTGTAGGTCCCTGCCGAACCACAACACAGATGACCTTCCGCCGGCGAGCGGACATCAAACCCCATATCCGCAAGAAGCTGACGGGGCGGTTCAGTGATCTTTTGGCCATGCCTCAGAGAGCACGCATCGTGATAGGCGACGACAAGTGTCTGCGCGCGCGCAGACTTAAGGCCCAAACGGACCAAAAGTTCACTGACGTCGACGGCGCGATCGGCGACGGCGGCGGCGGCTTCTTGGAACTCAGGCTGATTGCGGAACAAATACGGATAATCCTTTATCACGGTACCGCACCCCGAGGCGTTGATGACAATCGCATCAAGGCCGTCGCCACGAATCTCACGCCACCATGCCGAAAGCGTGCGTCCCGCTGACTGCAGGGCTGCGCTTTCATCACCAAGATGATGGTTAAGTGCGCCGCAACAACCTGCGCCTTCCGCGACCACCACCTCACACCCATGTCTGCGTAACAGCCTGACCGTCGCGTCGTGGATTTCCGTACCTGTCACGGCCTGAACGCATCCGGTCAGCAAGGCCACGCGCATGCGCTGCTTCCCCTCTGGAGGATGGCTGCCAACCGAGATGTTCGGTGGGGGGCCGCCAACGATGCCGGGCGACATGCGCACCAGCGCTGCCAATCGCCTGGGCAGCAAACCGGTGAAGACCCGAAACAGGCTTCCGGCGGACATCGCGAATCGGAGGGCCAGTGGCCTGATAAGAATCCAACCCAAGAAACGGCGAAGCAAACGGTCCTGCCAGGGGCGGCGAAATGATGTCTCGATGTGAACTCGGGTCTGATCGACAAGGCGCATGTAGTCGACACCCGCAGGACACGTTGACATGCACGAGAGGCAGGACAGGCAACGATCAATATGTTTGACCGTATCGGCCGTCGGAGGAGCGGTGCCTTCCAGCATCTCCTTCATCAGATAGATGCGGCCCCGGGGTGAATCGAGTTCGTCGCCCAGCAACACATATGTCGGGCACGTCGCAAGGCAAAAGCCGCAGTGGACGCATTTCCGCAGGACGCGATTCGCTTCCGCGATCGCGGGTTTGGCAAGCTGGTCGTCGGAAAAGTGGGTTTGCATTGGCGCCGCCCGTCCTAGTAGTCCGTACCCATGCGCCCGGGATTGAGAATGCCGCGCGGATCGAATCCCTGCTTGACCCTGGCATTCAACGACGCGAGGCCCGGTTCCGGAGGTTGAAATACTGGAACCGTGCGGCGGACATCGCCGGGCGCCCTTATCAGTGTGGCGTGACCGCCACTGTCATGAAGGGCGCCCCGAACGGCTTCATGCGCCGCATCCTCCGCACCCGTGACGTCAAGCCAGATGAGGCCACCGGCCCAATCGAACAGCACCTCTGCGCTACAAGATGGCGATAGTTCCGCTTTGACGGCGGATACCACGCCAGAAGCTGCGGAGGGTGGAACGGACAACCGCCACAAATCCCCGCCGCTGCTCCCCAGAAGGGTCACATCAGCGATTTCACGCCACAAGGTCCCCGAATTATGTCCGTGCAACTCCTCGGTTTTATCAGAGCCCCCAAATAGACTTCGAAGCGACCGGCATCTGGCCTCGACCGATGATGCCGGACCTTCGACGCGGATGGCCGTAACGCTGGTGCCGATTTCAGAGACATATCCCACCGTAGATCTGGACGCAGCGACAGCGGGCAAATACGCCAAACCCGATGGCTCGAGCGCGCTTGAGAGCGCCTGACCCAGCGTGGCAATTCCCTCGGCATCGCCATGCCCGAAAACCAGAACGGTCCGGGTTTTCTCGGGAACCGGTAGCACCTTGAACGTCACTTCGGTCAGCGCCGCCAAGGTGCCATAGGAACCGGTCATCAATTTGGAGAGATCGTACCCCGTCACATTCTTGACGACTCGTCCTCCCGACTTGAAGGCCTCCCCACGCCCGGACACGCCGCTCACACCAAGACAGTGATCGCGTGCGGCGCCAACCTGAATGCGTCGGGGACCCGAGAGGTTACAGGCCACCAGTCCGCCTATCGTTGCCTGTCCCGCCGCATTTCCAAGGATTCGGCCGTAGTCGGCCGGCTCGAACGCGAGACGTTGTCCGTTCTCTGAAAGCTCTGTTTCAATCACACTCAGGGGTGTCCCGGCCTTAGCTGCCAGGACCAGTTCCGCAGGTTCGTAATAAGTGAGTCCGCTAAGCGCAGACAGATCAAGGACACTACAATTGTCCATAGGACGTCCAAGGTTCCGCTTGGAGCCCGCGCCCCGTATCTCAAGCGGCCGCTCCTCAGCGGCCGCCCACGCGACGGTCTCGCAGACTTGGTCGGCATCACCCGGCCGGAAGGTCTCCGACATTGATAAGCACTCGCCCTAAAAGCGTTCGATATCCGGAAACGGCAACTGGCCGCGGTGAATGTGCATACGGCCAAGCTCAGCGCAGCGATGAAGGATGGGGAAAACCTTACCCGGATTCAGCGAACCTTCAGGATCGAAGGCACACTTGAGGCGTTGCTGTTGCTCAAGGTCCGCCTCGCTGAACATCTCGCCCATGAGATCGCGCTTCTCCACGCCGACTCCGTGCTCGCCCGTAAGAACACCTCCGACTTCGACACAGAGTTTCAGGATTTCAGCGCCAAATTCTTCTGCCGTTTCGAGTTCACCAAGTTGATTGGCATCGTAAAGAATTAAGGGATGGAGATTGCCATCACCCGCGTGAAAAACGTTGGCGACCCGCAAACCAAACCGAGCTGACATCTCAGTCATGCGCCGCAGCACTTCGGACAGAGCTCCGCGCGGGATCGTGCCATCCATGCAGTAATAGTCCGGCGAAATTCGGCCGACAGCGGGGAAAGCTGCCTTCCGACCCGACCAGAACGCAAGGCGTTCGTCCTCCGATTGGCTGGTCCGCAATGATGAGGCGCCGCAACGGCGCGCGATCTCTTCGACTTGGCCGATCAGATAATCCACTTCGGTCGCATGACCGTCGAGTTCCACGATCACCAGCGCCTCGGCATCCATCGGATAGCCCGCCTGGCAAAATTCCTCGGCAGCGCGGGTCGCAGCCTTGTCCATCATTTCCATGCCACCCGGTATGATCCCGGCACCGATGACGTCGGCCACGAAACGGCCACTGTCTTCGAGATCCGGAAAGCCAACCAGTACGGCGCGAGCCATTTCGGGTTTTTTGAGGATACGTACCGTAACCTCGGTGATAACGCCGAGCAGGCCTTCAGAGCCTGTCATTACCCCCATCAGATCGTAACCGTCGGTATCGAGATACTTGCCGCCTAAACGGACGGTTTCGCCATTCATCAGAACAATTTCGAGGCCGAGTATGTTGTTTGTCGTCACTCCATACTTGAGACAATGCACGCCACCCGAATTTTCCGCGACGTTTCCGCCGATGGTGCAGACAATCTGGCTCGATGGATCGGGTGCATAGTAGAAATCCGCGTCCGCAACGGCGTCGCTGATCGCGAGGTTGGAGACACCCGGTTGCACTACAGCGCAGCGGTTTTCGTAATCTATTTCCAGAATCTTGTTGAACTTGCCGAGGCCCAGGAGGACACCGTCGGCCAACGGCATGGCGCCCCCGGAGAGGGACGTTCCAGCCCCGCGCGGTACAACCTTGGCCCCGTGCGCGGAGCAGATTTTAAGAACTTCAGCAACCTGGCGCGTGTTTTCCGGCAGAACCACGGCAAGCGGCACCTGCCGGTAGGCCGTCAGACCGTCGCATTCATACGCCTTGAGCTCATTTTCGCTCCAAATCACGCCCTCTTCGGCCACGACGCCACGAAGAGAGGTGATCAGCGCGTCACGTCCCGCGATCACGTTGCCATCAGGCTCCGGCATCTTCATGGCTCGCTCCCATTTCCCAGCACCCCGGGGCTAATCCAATCCAGCAAACCATACGACGGGCAAGGAAGGATCGCTAGGCCAACGCATTCAAGCGTGTCTCCGTCGATGAGTTGTCATCACACAACAAAAAAACCGCGCCAGCAGGCGCGGTTCGAACCGAGCACAAGTCTTTGACGTTGTTCAGCCCTGGCGTGCCTTGAAGCGCCGGTTCGTCTTGTTAATCACGTAAACGCGGCCACGGCGGCGCACGATACGGCAGTTGCGGTGCCGCTTCTTCGCTGTCTTCAGAGAGTTGACGACTTTCATGGCGCTTACACAGTCTGTTCGGCTTAAGAACGGCGGGAAACATAGGCATACGGCGGGTCGCTGTCAACCATACAGCCGCTTTGAAGTGGGCGCGAGCAAATGGGTACGGTAGTTTGAGGGCGTAGTTTAACAGGCAAATTGACGAGACCCATGGAACTTGACCAGGAAATTCCCTACCCGAGGCCTCTGTCGGGAGCAGCCGTGAAGAGACCTCCCAGCGGCCTTATTCCTGCCCGCACGCCCCTGGATGGCCGACACGTTCGGCTTGAGCCACTTGACCCATCCGCTACGCCGCAGGACTCTTCGAGGCGTCTCACGCGTCTGAAGAGGCGCTGCGGATATGGGACTATCTGCCGGACGGACCCTGGTCGGACCCGAAGCCGTTTGAAGCCAAGCTGACGGCAACTTCTTCGTCCGCTTCTGCGTACGCCGGTGCGCCGCCGATGCCTGTACCTGCCGAAATCCCAATTCCGAATACCAGCGCTGCGGCAATACCAATTGCCGAGCGTCGTGTCGTCCTATCCTGGTGCATACCATGCTCTCCTTACTCAAACGCTTACCAACCTGTTCCCCGGCCGGGTATATGTCCCGGACTGGAATTCTTGTTGAAGCACGGGGAACCTAATGCGAATCCTTTTCAGACGTTTGTCTACAGCGTTTAAAATTGTAAAGAAATGTAACAAGTACAACTCATTACTCCGCTCGAACGTCTAGATAAATCGGTGATCGGAGAATTTCTAACTTGCCAACACGCACAACATCTGGCTGCTCGGAACCGAACAGTCTGGAGAAGATCCGAATACATGATTCGAGATGAATGATCCCATTGCGAGCCACGCGCCAAACTCGGCGGTGGTAGCAACCTGACGAAACCGGGATCAAATGCGCTGGTCTGCGCAAGCGAGTTCGCGGACGCGCGGCAAGCACGAACTAATTTAGTGTTCGACTAAGTGAAATTTGAGTGAAGTTATTAGAATGAAGACTCGTCGCCAGAAAATTTCCTGCACGTGCCTGCGCCGATAATTGTTCAGCGAAACCGCATGTTAACGAGCCGGTATAGTTCCGCTTAATCCGATCTCTTGATCGCGCCCAGCTGGAGCCGATTGTCAAAGTTCCGCGCTTCAACTGGAAACTCAGTGTTTTCCGTTGCCAGTTCGAGTAGATCTTGCCATAGCGGCATACCTTGACCCTGGACCACACCGGTTTGGTCGGACTCTTTCAGGGCGTCTCGCACTGTGTCGGCCACGACCCCATCATTGGCCGGGAAGGCATGCGCGGTGACAACGGCGGTGAACGTTCCCGCCACGGCTCCGAGAATCACGGCGACAAGATATCCGACTAGCGAGTGACGCATCTTCCCCTCCTGTCCTATTCTTTTTCTCTTCCTCGCCGACACTACTCACCAACACGTCGAGTAGCCCTCATGCAGCGAAGGAAGTACCCAATTCGATCGGGTTTGATATTAGAGGACGGTACGCGAATTCAGATTTCTGTCGCGTATAGAGTTGTTTCAAATTGTATCTGGCGCGACGCACCGGACAACCAGACAGAGCATCGCGCGTACTACGATCTCCGAGTTTTCATCAGAAATTCTGTCCTACCGCTGCAAGCGGATAAGCCCAAAATTCTGCAGTTCCTCGAGCCTAACCCGTCAATTTCAAGGATTCAGAGCACCTTTGAAGAAGGTGCGACCCGACCACGAAGATCGCATTAACCTTATTCGACGAGATAGCGTGCGACCGCGTCTTCGTCCCAATCCACGCCGGTGCCGGGGTCTTCGGAGGAAACCGCATTCCCGTCGCGGATTTCAAGCGGTCGCCGCAGAACAGGTTTCGCCAAATCGAGATATTCATGCCAGTGCGCCGTCGGGGTCACGGCCAGTAGGTGGGCACTGATCTCGACGAAGAGATGAGACGACATCGGAATACCATGAGCGTCAGCCAACGCCGCAGCCTTGAGCCAACCGGTCACGCCACCGATCTTCATCGCATCGGGCATACAGAGATCTGATGCTCCCGCGGCAAGGCTCTTTGCCATGTCTGGAATTCCCCACCAGTTCTCGCCGATTTGAATTGGCGTTTTGACCTTGTTTCGCACCGCCGCGTGACCTGCGAAATCGTGATGTATGAGAGGTTCTTCGATCCAAGCCAGACCTTCCAGCTCGAGTGCCCGAATTCGAACCTCCGCTTCGGGTCCGGTCAGGCTCTGGTTGAAATCCACCATCAAAGTGAACTCATTGTCTGTGAGTGTCCGGATGGCACGGATAACACCGCGATCGGTCTCGACGCTGGGATGGCCAATCTTCACCTTGAACGCACGGAAGCCCATACCGAGGGCCTTTCCGATCATGCGCTCGGCCTCGCGTTCGTCCAGCATTCCCGCGCTGTAATAGGACAAAATTGGCTTGCACGAACCACCCAACAATTCGGCAAGCGGCATCGTCTGAGCACGAGCCAGAGCATCCCAAGCCGCCATGTCGATCGCCGCGATGGCCATACCCGTCAAGCCTTCCGTGCCGAGCAGCCGGAACCGCTGTTGGAGCTTGCATTCGAGATCGCTTGGAGCCACCGGGTCGCCCACGATCATGGCAGCCAGATTCTCGATCAGCTGCGCGGTTGGAAGCAGCGCAGCCGGGGTATAGGTAAAAATGTAGGCGCGACCCGTAATGCCCTCCTCGGTGAGTAGGTCCACCAGAACCAGGGGGGCCGAGGCAACCGTGCCACTTGCGGTGACTACCGGGTCCTCCAGAGGTACATCGACGGGACGGACATTGAGCCCGCGGATGGTGAGCTGGGCACCGGAAGCGGGATCGTCGTCGGTGATTGCAGGATCGGCCATATGTGTTTGCCTATCGAGAACCTATGAGTGGGTTGGTTATTGCCACCGACTCTTCCAGATCACAACCTGGAAGACCGGCGTCACCGTTTGAGCTAGATCGAGCGGATTCCGCGCAAATGGAGTACCCGGTGCCCCGACGAGTAAGGCACCAAAGTTTCGCCAGTGAACGAGATGAGAGGACTCCGATTTAACGCGAATGTCGGTTATCCCCTCAGCAAGCTCTAAGATTTTCCAATCGCAGACAACACGTTTCACTGGACAATTAAATTAACCAAGACGACGAAAGCGTGGCGGGGCCGGTATGAATCCGCCTTTTTTTT
>Ga0115002_10001463_pt1 | contig 32533 bp, 28 predicted proteins | sample ArcticOcean_MG_C_8_FD_89576 | JGI IMG/M metagenome (GOLD analysis project Ga0115002, IMG submission 89576) | Marine microbial communities from western Arctic Ocean - ArcticOcean_MG_CB11_86 | ecosystem: Environmental > Aquatic > Marine > Oceanic | place: Arctic Ocean: Canada Basin | collected... | reverse complement strand
GCGCGTCTTTGCCGGGACTTGGCCGGCGATTATCGCCGTCAGTTGATCGGCTACGATCTGTGCATTTTCGGGTCGGCTCGCCGGCTTTTTTTCTAACAGCTGATCGACCAGGTCGGCTAGCGCTGCGGGGCAATTGGCAACCAGCACATCGAGTCGTGCCGGGGAGGCTTCGAGGTGTTGATCAAAGATCGTGGCGAAATCGGGACCTTCGAAAGGTACGTGGCCAGCAATCATTTCGAAGAGGATGCAACCCAAGGCATAGAGGTCGAGCCGTCCGTCGATGGCGGCTTGTCCGGTGATTTGTTCTGGCGGCATGTAACGCCAGGTGCCGACGGTCTGTCCCGTCGCGGTGAGTCGCGAGTTTTGTAGGTCTCGGGCCAGTCCTAAGTCGCCGAGCTTGACCATGCCATCTTGCGAGAGATAGAGGTTCGAGGGTTTTAAGTCGCGATGGACGCAGCCACGGTCGTGGGCGTGGGCAAGTGCATTACAAACTTGGAGTGCTACTTCGGCAGCGTCGCGCCAAGGCAATCGGCCCCGCGACGCGAGCACTTCGCTCAGCGAACCACATTCGACTAATTCCATCGCACAGAAAATGCTGCCGTCATGCAGTCCCGCCTCGTACATGCGGACGATGTTATCATGCTCTAAGCGTTTAAGCAGAGCGACTTCACGCACGAAACGGTTCTGCGATTCGGGTTCCATTTCTTTGGAACCGTGCAGGAATTTGACGGCCACGCGCTGGCCCGTTTCTTGGTGAGTGGCCTCGTAGACCATGCCAAAGCCACCGCGGCCCAGGCAATCCCCCAGGACAAAAGGGCCGATGATTTCGCCAGTTGTTGTCATAGAGTCGGATCGTGCGAGAGAGCGTTTGCCAGGCGGGCATTGTAGCATGAATGAATGACCAATAACCAAGCCCCAATGACCAACGAATGGATGGGAGCTTCCTTTTGGGCATTGGTCATTGGTCATTGGAGCTTGGTCATTCTGGCTGTGAAACTTCCTAGTTTCGGCCCGTTGTGAGGGCCTCTCAACCCTGGTAAATTAGACGCTTGGCTTCTTTGCCGATCTACCAGATCTTGGCTATTTGGGGGCCCTTTACCTGATTCGAAACTTTGGTTGCGACGTTCTCGTCGCTTCCAGAGCTTGAAAGGAATTCCGCCGTGTCGACCGACTCGACCGATCCCACCAATCCAGACGAACCCGAACAGGCTATTGCCGCGCGCTTGATCGATATGCCGATCGAGGATGAGCTGAAGGACAGCTATCTGACCTACGCGATGAGTGTCATTGTCAGCCGGGCGCTGCCGGATGCGCGCGATGGACTCAAGCCATCGCAGCGGCGGATTTTGGTGGCAATGAACGATCTGAATCTCACTCCGGGCGCAGCCCGCGTGAAGTGTGCCAAGATCTCGGGTGATACGAGCGGTAATTATCATCCGCACGGCGAAAGTGTTATTTATCCGACCTTGGTACGCATGGCCCAAGAGTGGAACATGCGGTACACGCTCGTCGACAAACAGGGAAACTTTGGCTCGATTGCCGGTTTGCCCCCTGCTGCCATGCGATATACCGAAGCGCGGATGTCAGCCATTGCCGCGCTCATGCTCGACGATTTGAAGCTCGACACAGTCGACTTTGTGCCGACCTACGACGAACGGCATACCGAGCCGACCGTGCTGCCTTCGAAATTCCCCAATTTGCTGGTGAATGGTGCCAGCGGTATTGCGGTCGGCATGGCCACGAGCATTCCGCCGCACAACTTGGGCGAAGTCTGTCGGGGCGTCATCGCTTTGGTTGACAACCCCGAGATTTCTATCCGCGAATTGATGGGATACGTGCCTGGCCCCGACTTCCCCACCGGTGGAATTATTTGCGGCAGGCAAGCAATTTGGAGGGGTTACGATACGGGCCGCAGCACAATCACGGTGCGTGCCCGCACCAGCATCGACGACTCGGGCAAGAGATCCCGGATCATCATCCACGAGATCCCGTATCAGCAGGCGCGGGATCGCATCGAAGAGCGGATCGCCCAGTTGGCCAGCGATGGCAAAATCTCTGGGATCTCTGCCACGCGTAACGAAAGCGATCTCAAAGAGCCGGTGCGGCTGATATTAGAACTCAAGCGAGATGTCGATCCCGAGTTGGTGCTCAACCAGCTGTACAAATTCTCGCCACTGCAAGAAACCTTCTCGATCATCTTCCTGGCGCTTGTCGATGGCAAACCACAGGTCATGAATCTCAAGGAGATGCTGGAAGAGTTTGTCCGGCACCGCGTGATCGTCATTCGACGACGTACCTTGTTCCTTCTGGCCAAAGCGCGCCGGCGCAAGCATACGGTTCAAGGCTTGCTCTTGGCGCATGCCAATATCGACGAAGTGATCCGCGTGATCCGGGCATCGAAGACACAGCCCGAGGCCAAGCTGGCGCTCATCCAGATCAAGACTCCTAGTGCGATGTTGCAGCGTGCTTTAGGCGACGAGGGTTTTGCGCAATTCCAGATCGAGCGCGGTGCGGCCGAAGAGTATTCGCTTACCCCGGTGCAAGCCGACGCGATTTTGCGGATGACGTTAGGCCAGTTGGTCAACTTAGAGCAAGAAAAACTCGCCGATGAGCACAATAAATTGATCGAAGAGATGGAAGGTTATAGCACGATCCTCTCCGATCAGGCCAATATCTATGCGATCATTCGCGAAGATTGCGAGATGCTGATCGCCAAGCACGCCAATCCGCGGCGCACGGAGATCTCCAGCGAAGAGATCGGCAACGTCGACCTCGAAGACCTCATCGAAGAAGAGCAGATGGTGGTCTCGATCTCGCACAACGGTTACATCAAACGCACCCCGGCGAGTGTTTACCGGGCGCAGCGCCGCGGTGGCAAAGGCATCAAAGGGGCGAAAACGGACGGCGACGATCCGGTCGAGCATTTGTTCGTCACCAGCACGCACGACTACCTGCTCTTTTTTACCAATAAGGGTAAGGTGTATTGGCAGAAGGTCTATAACCTGCCGCAGTTGTCGCGCGATGCCAAAGGCCGAGCCGTGGTCAACCTGCTCAACCTGGCTGAAGGCGAACAGATCGCCGATTGCCGTGCCGTTCGCGATTTCACTTTACCCGACCACTCTTTGGTCATGGCAACGCGCAAGGGACTCGTGAAAAAAACGCTACTCAAGGCCTACAGTCGTCCGATGAAGACCGGCATTATCGCCATCAAGCTCAAGGACGACGACGAGCTGGTCGATGTCGTCGTGACCAAGCCGGGCGATGAGCTGGTTCTGTCCACAGCGATGGGTATGGCCATTCGGTTTAGCGAAGCCGACGCGCGTCCGATGGGCCGCAATACGAGTGGCGTCAAAGGGATCAAACTGAGCAAGGGCGATCAACTGGCTGGCATGGTGGTGGCCGACCCGAATGCGTCGCTACTGACTGCCTGCGTAAACGGTTATGGCAAGCGTACGCCGTTTGGTCTCAACGCAGCCCAGCTGGGCGACGAAGCGGGCGAAGACGAGACAAGCAGCTCGTTCCGCTACCGCACGCAAAATCGTGGCGGTAAGGGCTTGCGCGACATTAAAACAACCGACCGCAATGGCCCCGTGATGGGCATTGTTCGCGTGGACGATTCCGACGAGCTGATGATGATGACTGCCCGCGGCAAGATTCAGCGGGTGAAGGTCAGCGACTTCAACGACATCGGCCGCAACACCCAAGGCGTGCGCATCATGACGCTCGACGAAGGCGACACGCTCGCCGCAGTGGTTTGCGTACCGCCGGAAGAAGAAGTCGTTGACGGAGGTTTAGGGGGCGTCGTGGGGGGAGGCCCCGTTGACGGAGGTGCGGCCGAAGGGGATGCCGCAGAGCATCCAGCGGGCGATCCTGAACCAGAAACTCCGACCGATTCATAGAAGCGCCGGGGGCCAGTGATACATTTAGAACCTATCCCAGAACCGTAATTGGTAACCCGACGCGTTAGCGAGGAATCGGTTCTGGGATTAGGTTCTTAGCGTGAAGCGCGATATCCTCCCGGTTGGGGTAAAGACGGGCAATATGCGGGCCAGGCCAAGTTGGATTTCGACCCAGGCAGCTAAGCTTGCGCTACAGTACAATCAGGGTGCCATGACCAGGGAACCCTCTCAGCGCCGCAAGATAAAACCGGCTTGGATCATTGGCCTGCTCTGTACCGCGTTTCTGGCGCTGTTTTTCTATCAGCTCTTTGGCCCCAACCCGGCGATCGTGGTTTCGAAAGAGACGACGTTTATTACCGCGCCGCTTGGCAAGGATGGCTTGCCGGATTACGAAGCCTATTTTATGGAGCGTGACTCCCAGGGCGTGACGCCGGAGAATAATGCCGCAGTGCTCATCTGGCAGGCGATTTGGCCCGGTGATCTGAATCCGGAGCATTGGTTGCCGCTCTGCGAAGCTTTGGGGGTGGAGGCGATTCCCTCGCAGGAGCAAAGTCTGGGTGCCAGTACACGACAAAAGTGTGCTTGAGCTGGTTGCCCTTTGGTTAGACCAGCAGATGGTCAAGCCACAGGAAACGGACGTCGGTCTGTGGAAAAGCGAATTGCGCGATACGACGGCCGATGAAGTCATCGACCCGGCGTCCCTGGACGAGCGCGCAGATTCCTCCTCTTGCCGAGTGGGTGCAGGAGAACAAAGCACCACTGGATCTATTGGTGGAAGCAGCTGCCAGGCCTCGCTACTTTTCTCCTTCGCCAACATTTTTGGATAGTCGCGACGAGTCGCTCTACTCGATGTTGCTCTTTCCCATGCAGAGCCTACGTGAAGCCCCGCGTTCATTACTAGTAAGGGCCATGTTTCACCTAGGCGAGGGGCGTCATGCCGCAGCATGGCAAGATCTTCGCGCATGTCATCGGCTGGCCAGGCCCATTGCCACTGACGCCACATTGGTTGGGCAACTCGTGGCCATTGCGATGGATGGAGTTGCAGGCAAATGTACCAATGTTCTGTTGCAAGACGACTCTCTTGGCGAGTCCCAGGCTCAAAAGATTCTTCAAGATCTCCAAGCCATGCAACGCGATTCGCAAGTAGCTCGCGCAATGGATCAACGGGACCGATTATTCTTTCTCGATGCCGTGATTCGATTGGCTTATCAAAAAATGAATCTGAGTGAGTTGATGGGACTAATCGGAGCAGGCAGTGGCACCGCAGTTGATTTAGTGACATCGACTCAGGTGGATTGGAATTCGGTGCTTCGCGAAGGGAACCGCTGGTACGATCGCCTGGTCGCTGCCTAGAAACTCCCGACCCGTGCGCAAAGGAAATCAGAATTGGATTCGGTTCATCAGGATGTCAAGCAACTCCGCAATTCTAGTTTCAGTCTCATGGCCTTGCTTGGCAGTCTAGTCAATCGCAATCGGCGGACAGATGTGTTTGGCAATGTAATGCTGCAAATGTTTTTGCCCGCCATGAGCGCAGCGACCGAAGCAGAGGATCGCAGCCTAACGCTTACCGAATTGACACGTGTTGCGGCGGCGTTGGCGGTCTATCGGGCCAGAGAAGGGGAATATCCTCAGCAGCTGGCCGACTTGGTGCCGGCGATTCTCGCTAGGATGCCACTGGATTTGTATTCTGGCAAACCGTTTCTCTTTGAGCGTAAAAAAGATGGCGGGTATCTGCTCTATAGCGTTTTTAGAAACAGCCATGACAATGGCGGTACAGATATCAGCGGAGATGTTATTGACGGAGAATGGGTCGACGAAGTGCCGGAGGGATTTCGCGCTAGTTGGCCGGAAGGCGACCTCGTCATCCGCGTCCCCGTACCGGAATTTAAAATTCCGGAGACACCGGTGGGGAACGAATTCGGCCCTTAGAACGTGTTTTGAAAATGGATCGACCTTTGTTAGCGGCTGGGCGCAAGCCCACCGGTTTCTGCATTTCGAGCTTGTTCTGATTCACCGGACGGCTTGCGCCGTGCCGCTACGATTTTTAAAACACGTTCTTAGCTCACGTTTCGCATTTATTTTCCCGCGGGCAGGTTTCTGAGAGAAGAAGTGCAAACGTCGAACTTGGAAGCGGCTTTAAAAAATGGCTTTACGATCTGTTGGGATTGCCGTTCGTGGACTAGCTCGGCGCGACGTTGGAGCGAGTGTACCCGGGGCTGGAACGGCACGGAGGCACGTTCCCTACAGGATGCTGCGATCCCGAATTGTGTTAGAGGCCGCAAGGCCTCTCTTGCCCCTAGGTACAGCGCCGCAGTGCTGGGCTTCCCCCGAAGCACCAGGGTCGAACAAATCTTTTAGGTTGCATGCCCAGCACACAGAGCGCGCAGTACAGAGAACGATCCTTAACAACCCGAAAAGTATGGCTTGACCCCAGAAACACAGCGTTTGGCTTGACCCAGAAACATCGTGTCGGTTGTCGGGCTGACGCCGATGCGTTAATCTAAGCGATCCTGCTTCGCCAAGGCTACGCAGGACAAGTTCGACTAATTACCGCCAACCGTCGCAATACCGCCTAAGTATTCAACTACCGCCCTACGTGCTTATGCCTTTGGGGCATAAGTACTCGGTTGCTTCCCCAATCCGAAACCAATATGTCCGACCCTTATTTTCAGCAGCTATTTGCCGACCGCATTGGGGGTGCCCAGTACGGCAAAGGCACCGCGATTTACAAATTCGAAAAGATCAAGCGGGCCAAGCGCAAGGCGCTGGCTGAGCATCCCGAACGGCAGTTGCTCGACTTTGGGATCGGCGAAAACGACTCGATGGCAGACGCCGGCGTGCGTCAGCGCATGGCCGACGAGATTAACAAGCCCGAGAATCGCGGCTATGCGGACAACGGTGTGGCCGAGTTTAAGGAAGCCGTGGCCCGGTTCATGCAGCGCGAGTATGGCGTCGCGCTCGACCCGGCGACGGAAGTGAATCACTGTATCGGCTCGAAGACGGCCCTGTCGATGTTGCCCGCGGCATTTATCAATCCGGGGGATATCACACTGATGACCGTGCCGGGCTATCCGGTAGCGGGTACGCACACAGGCTACTACGGCGGCATCGTGCACAAATTGCCGCTCCTGGCAGAGAATAAATTTTTGCCGGACTTGGCGGGTATTTCACCTGATATCTTGGCCAAGGCCAAGTTGCTGGTGTTGTGCTACCCCAACAGCCCTACGGGGGCGACCGCCTCACGGGAATTTTACGAACAGGTTGTCGGGTTTGCCAAAGAAAACCACCTGGTGGTCATCCAAGACGCCGCCCACGCCCTGCTCTCTTTCGACCGCGAACCGAACAGCTTTCTGAGTGTGCCCGGTGCCAAAGACGTCGGTATCGAATTGCATTCGATGTCCAAGGGCTTCGACATGATCGGTTGGCGGATGGGCTGGGTCTGCGGGCACGAGCGCCTCGTGAGCGCGTTTGCCGATGTAAAAGACAACTGCGACTCGGGCCAATTTATGGCGATCCAAAAAGCGGCGGCGGCGGCACTCGACGACGAATCCATCCCCCGCCGGATTCATACCAAGTACAAACGCCGGCTGGAGAAACTTGTTGCCATGCTCCAGCGGTGCGGATTCGAATGTGAAGTGCCGGGCGGGACGTATTTCTTGTACACGCCTTCGCCCAAGGGTTTGGAAGGCAGCCCAAGGATCGCCAGTATAGAATTTGATAGTGCCGAAGACGCTAGCCAGTATCTGATCACCGAGCAGTCGATCTGTACGGTACCTTGGGACGACGCGGGAGCCTACTTGCGTTTTTCGGTCACCTATGAAGCGGCTGATGAAGCCGCCGAAGACGCGCTCATGGCCGAGACCGAGTCGCGGCTGAAAAACATCAAGCCGGTGTTTTAGGGCGATGTAGGTGCTTCGCTATGAACGAGGGCATGTAGGTACTCGGGTGCAAAATCTGCACCGTTGTCCCATGCCAAGGTATGACCTTCCAGACGAAATTGCTTGAATTCTGCAATGTCTTTCAAGGGTTCGAAAATCGGTCCGTGCAAAGCTTTGCAGAGATCAACTTCGCCGTATGAGCCATCGTTGAACCACAGATGGACACGATGATCAGCGACATATTCAGCTCGAGCGACGTGTAACATTCTTTGGTTACTCCAAAGGATCAATGCGATTGAGTGGTTGCTCTTGGATGGCAAGTTGCCAATTGTCCAGTAACTCATCGCGGTGCTACGTATACCAGTCTAGCACGGCCGCGAGGGCTCGGCGAAGAAAAACGGCCTTCGACCATTCCCGATTCGATTTCGACGGTCATTTCGTGTTCGCCATATTCCGCGTGAAAATGAGGCGGAGCATGGTCCCGATAATACATGCGGATGACAATGCCAAGGAATCTAGATATTTCGGGTATGAATACATTCTACAGACGCTTACGCTACGAATGAAGTTGGCAATTTCATGCATTTCTGTGTGAACCCGACAGAATGCACGTGTGTCAGAAGCGGTTATGTCCCGTTCACCATCACACATCGCCGACGCAAATTCAGCAACTTCGCTGGCGAAGACGCTTGCGCCAGAAGATATATGCGGACAAGGCGCCCGTCAGCAAACGAGCGCCCGTTCTTCTTCTGCCCGCCGGCCCAGGTTGCCGTAGCGATGATAAATCTGCGTCAGGCTTTGTTCTTGGAAGTACCACATGAGCTCGATGCGGCCGTGGACCGAGACACGGGTGTCGGCCAGATAGCGTCCGGCGCTTGCAGCGGCCGCCCAAAGTTCAAGCGGCACGCGTTCTGGAGCGGCATAGCGTATTCGTACCGGCCGGACGTCGATCGCGGCGGCTAATTCAGTGTCGGTTTCTGCGACGAACTCGATCGCCGCTGCCCAGCTGTCGGTAAGTTCGTCGAGCAGCTTTACCGAGTTCGCGTCCACGCCGGACTGCGTGCCAATGACCGTGCGGCAACCGGCCGTGCGCGCGGCCAAGGCCCGGGCAAATATTTCGAAGAGCGAGTCGTGCGAGTGCACACCCACATGGACTTCACCAAGTGGCAGGTAGCGACGGAAGTTATCTTCGCCGATCAGCCGAAAGGAATCGTGAGCCTGGCTAAACTCAAGTTGCATCCAATGTTCGTAGCTTTGGGCTGCACGAACAATCGACTCGACCTCAGCGTCATCGAGCGAATGCGACTGAGCGACAGACCGTAGTGCTTTGCAAAAGTCATCGAGGCCCGTGTCGCCTATATCAACAAGTGGGTCGGTAAGATCACAACGATCCTCAAACTGCATCAGCGTGGCGACGTAGTTCGGCCCGCCGGCTTTGATGCCGGGCCCGACGGCGCTTTTGCCCATGCCACCGAAAGGTTGTCGCAAGACAATCGCCCCTGTGGTCGGGCGATTGATGTACAGGTTGCCAGCGCGGATGCCCTCCTACCAAAGCTGTTGCTCGCGGTCGTCAAGACTTTCGAGTCCCGACGTGAGACCGTAGCCGGTCGCGTTCACTAGATCGATGGCCGCGTACAAATTGCGAGCAGGGATCACGCCTAAGAGTGGGCCAAAAAATTCGGTGAGGTGCGTGAAGCTCTGTGGTCGGCCGCTCGATGCGGTAAGCGCGATCGAAATGCCTGGTCTGTGAGCTGCATCAAAGTGACTTTGTCGCCCGGCGACTGGATCATGCGATCGAGTTCTGCTTGCTGACGACGTTCGGCCGATGTTTATAGCGCTCCCGCGCGAAATTGCAATTGGCGCGCGATATGCACGGCTTGCTGAATTTCTAAAGCCAGCGAAGAAGTCGCGTTGGGCTGGAAGTCGCCGAGCAATTGCTCCACTTGGCCGACGACCTGGCTCATCGTTTCGCGTGAGAGCATGGCATTCGCTATCTCCAACAGTCGCAAGCGTCTCGGAGGGCACACCGCGAGTCGTGTCTGCATGCTTCTTAAGTCGTTTCAGCCAGCCTGCGTTTGGTAAGGTATTTAAGAATATCGCGAATCGAAATAACACCCACCAGTTTGTCCTCCCGCATAATCGGCAAATGGCGATAACCGCCGACATGCATCTTGTGGACGGCAAACGCGATTTTGTCTTGCAGATCCAAGGTAACTGGATCGGGAGTCATGACTGAGCTAATGGGTCGCTCGGCAAATTGGCGGATGTCGGTGTTGAGTTTCATCAGCGCATCGTGTTCGCTGAAAATACCTTGCAGTGAGTCGCCATCGACAATCATGACGCAGCCAAAAGATCCCTCCGTCATTTTCTGAAGCACTTCGCCGACGGGGGTTTCGGGAGTGACCGTGAAGGGTGTCTTGGGCTGCAAGGTCTCGATACGATCTTTGACCAAGCCGCGTTCTACGGCGGAGGCCATTTTGGGAATGCTTAGCTCCGTGAGCGAAAGTTGGCACTCCCCACAGGTGTCTGACCCTTCGAGATTTTCTGATCCGCAATAGGGGCAAGGTATCATGCGACGGTCCAGGTCTCACCGGTGGTGTAGAGAGATTCTAAGTCGCCAACGCCCTTGATTCGGGTGGCTTCTTCAATTTGGTCGTTGGTCAGTACATCGTAGCGAGGCGCGTCAACCGAGCGAAAAACGCCAATCGGTTCGGGAAAACCATCTTCGTGCCGCATGCGGCTCAGTAAATAGGCCAGACTAGGTTCGGGGCTGCGCTCGTCGTGAAACAGCAAGTCGTCTTCGGTGATGCCTTTACCGAGTTCAACCACTTCGGGATCGAGGCCGTTGAGGCGGATGCCTTTGTTGCGATCTTTGCCAAAAATGAGCGGCTTGCCGTGCTCCAATTCGAGCGTGGTATCAGCCTTGGATTCGCGGTGGGTGGCGTATTCCCAGGCCTTGTCGTTGAAAACGTTGCAGTTCTGATAGACTTCGACGAACGCGGTGCCCTGATGATGGGCAGCCCGTTTGAATATAGCGCTCAAGTGTTTGATATTGGTGTCGATGCTGCGTGCCACAAAAGTCGCTTCACAGCCGATGGCGATCGAGAGCGGATGCAGCGGATTGTCGATCGCACCCATGGGCGTACTCTTCGTCTTTTTGCCCACCGGTGAAGTGGGCGAGTACTGGCCTTTGGTCAGTCCGTAGATACGGTTGTTGAACAGCACAATGTTCAAGTCCATGTTGCGGCGAATGCAGTGCATCAGATGATTGCCGCCAATCGATAAACCATCTCCGTCGCCCGTAATGACCCACACTTGCAAGTCGGGACGACATGTTTTCAAACCGGTCGCCACTGCCGGTGCACGACCGTGAATCGAGTGCATACCATAAGTGTTCATGTAATACGGAAACCGACTCGAACAGCCGATGCCCGAGATGAACACGATATTCTCACGTGGCACGCCCAACGTGGGCAGCATCTTCTTCATCTGGGCCAGAATGGAATAGTCGCCGCAACCGGGGCACCAGCGTACATCCTGATCGCTAGCAAAATCGGCAGGTTTTAAGACAGGAAGCGTGGTTTCGATGCTCATGATGATTGTGATACGGAATTAAAAAAGGATGTTTGCAGGATGAATAAAGGATTAGGTAAGTTCGTCGATTTTAGCGATGATCTCCGCGACGCTGAACGGCTTGCCTTGGATTTTGTTTAAGCCGATCGTGTCGATCATAAACATGGACCGAACCATAAAGCTCAACTGGCCCAAGTTCAGTTCGGGAACTAAAACTTTGTCGAAACGTAACAGGATCTCGCCAAGATTTTTCGGGAAGGGATTCAAATAGCGTAAATGGCAATGGCTCACTTTCTTGCCGGCGGCCTGCGCTTGGTGGACCGCCGTAGCGCAAGCACCGTAGGGTCCGCCCCAACTCAGGACGAGCAGATCGCCGCTGTCGGGTCCATCTAACTCCTGCAGCGGAATATCGTCGGCGATTCGGGCCACTTTTCTGGCGCGTAGTCGGCACATGTGCTCGTGATTATCAGGATCGTAGCTGACATTGCCGGTGATGTCTTGCTTTTCGAGACCGCCCAATCGGTGTTCTAAAGTGGGGGTACCCGGAATAGCCCATGGGCGTGCGAGACGCTCATCGCGATCATAGGGCTGGAAAGTCTCGCCTTCGGCGAGCGGAGCCGGATGTTTCACGGGGATTTTTGCCAGTTCCGAAAGCTCTGGAATGCGCCAAGGCTCTGAACCATTGGCGATATAGCCGTCGGTCAAGATCATCACAGGTGTCATATAACGTACCGCCAATCGCCACGCTTCCTGAGCAACGTCGAAACTATCACCCGGACTGCGCGTGGCGATGATGGGGATCGGGCATTCGCCATTGCGGCCATACATGGCTTGCAAGAGGTCCGCTTGCTCTGTTTTCGTGGGCAGGCCGGTGGAGGGGCCACCTCGCTGCACATTAATGACGATCATCGGCAATTCAGTGATGACCGCTAGCCCTAAGCCCTCGCCTTTGAGAGCAATTCCTGGGCCACTGCTGGCTGTGACGCTCATCGCTCCCGCAAATGCGGCACCAATGGTCGCGGTTATCGCGGCAATTTCGTCCTCTGCCTGAAAGGTAAGCACGTCAAAATTCTTATGGCTGGCAAGTTCTTCCAGAATTGTACTGGCCGGCGTAATCGGATAAGCGCCCAAGAATAACCGCTTTTCGCTCATGCGAGCGGCGGTGATCAAGCCCCAAGCCAAGGCCGTATTGCCCATGATGTTGCGATATTTACCCGGAGGCAGTTTGGCAGCCTCGACGTGGTATTGGGTGTTGATGGCTTCGACGGTCTCGCCGTAGTGATACCCTTTTTTCAAAGTCAGCGTGTTGGCTTGCGCTACTTTGGGAACTTTGGTCCCAAATTTTTGTTCGATGAACCGGAGCGTGGGCTCGAGCGGACGATCGTACAGCCAGAACACGAGGCCCATGGCAAAGAAATTGCGGCAACGGTCAGATTCTTTTTGGCTCAGGTCACATGCTTCGACGGCCAGGCGGGTGAGCTTGGTCATTTCGACCGAGTGCAATTTGTACTTTGAGAGACTTCCGTCTTCGAGCGGATCGGTCGCATAGCCGGCTTGTTCCAGGCCTTTCTTGTTGAAGGCATCTTTATTCACCAGCAAAATGCCGCCATCGCGAAGATCGCTAAGATTGGTCGCCAGCGCTGCCGGGTTCATCGCGACCAAGGCATCGACCGTGTCGCCAGGCGTGAAGATTTCGTTACTGGAAAAATGAATTTGAAAACCACTGACACCCGCCTTCGTACCTCGCGGTGCGCGAATCTCGGCAGGAAAATCGGGGAAGGTCGCAACGTCATTGCCTAGGAGCGCGGAGGTGTTGGTGAATTGGGTACCGGCCAATTGCATGCCGTCGCCCGAGTCGCCGCAAAAGCGAACGGTCGCTTCGGTGAGATTGGAGACAGGTTTTGTCGGTGTCGAGGTGGCCATGATTCTCAGGCGGTTCCTTCAGAGGTCACGAGGAAGAACGGTAGGGTGGAAGAATGGAAAATATTGTTCTCTAAAAAATCAAGCGCCTTCGCGGTCGCTAGGGCCAACGCTGGGTTCCGGTGGCAAGTTATAGATCGTTTGCGGAAAATGATCGACCAGGTAATGCATGATGCCGTAGACCGAGGCCATGCCGGTAGGCAAGCCGGCTGAGTCCACAATTGGCAGGTGTCGATAACCGCCGTCCGACATGGTCGTGATGGCGTCGCTGACTGAAGTGTCGGCTTGGAGGCACACCGGGTTTTTTGACATGACGGTCGATACCGCCTGCTCCAGGTTGTTGCCACCGGCCGCACTCGCCGCCATCGCGCGAAGTGCATCCCGTTCGGTGAAAATGCCCAACAGCTTGCCACTCGCAGCGCCCCCTTCGCCCGTAACCCGTTCGCTACCAGCGGAGTTATTACAAACCAGGACGCTACCGTTGTTCTGTGCGCGCAGCAATTGCAGCACTTCACCGACCGAGGCTTCGGGAGCCACAAACAAGGGCTCGTCGGGGTAGGCGGACGCCACCGACTCGGTGCTAAGACTGAGCTGAAAACTCACCGTGCAGGCGCTTTCTCACAGATCATAATCGCGGGCAATAAATGGCAAAAAAACAAAAGAGTTTGCCTAACATGGACTCTACCATGCCGCTCGCACCTATTGAACAGCAAAACGGGGGGGTTTTTACGATTTCGCAAGCTGGGCACCCTGGCTGTCGAACAGGAAACGCCCTCGTCGTTCATGCCCTGGGCTGACATGTTGAGGCCCCTTCGGGGAGATACTTGTGATGAACAACCAGAGGGTGTCCCTCTACATCGGGTCGCCTGGCTTAAGCTCTTGACTGTAAAAGCGTTCCAGCTTGATGCCGCCTCGCTGTTCTTCTTCGATCAGCTTGAGCCGGGCCTCCAACTGCTCCACCCGGCGCGCCAGCACCGGCAGGAGCCTCTCTTCAGGGTCTGCCTGCCGGGTACGTGGGACTTTTGGATAGCCGAGCTGGCGGTGCAATGCGGCAAACAACAAGAGTGGGTCTTTTTGGCGACTGGCCCAGGCGATGCGGCCCTCCTGAATCCCAAAGAGCGTTGTGCCTTTGTTTGTGGGGTCTTTGTTTGCAGGGCCTTTGCTTGCTGGTCCACTGCTTGTTGGGCCTTCGCTTGCCGGGCCTCTACGCATGGGGGCTTCGCTGGGCTGGCGCTGCTGGTAAAACTCGCTCCGCACGTAGATCAGGTCGGCTAGCTCCACAATGCCGATTTGCCGCCGGACGGTAAGGATCCATTGCCGCCATGCTTCGTCATAGGACGGGTCCAGGGACATCGCCTCCAGCCCGTTGTCGTAGCCTAGCCGATTGCGGCAGAGGGCTTCGAATTGATAAAGAAACAGCCCAGCTAGGCTGATATTGGTTTCTGTCCGGTATTGGGCCTCTCGCCTGAGGATCTCCAGACCGATCCGCATATCGAAGCGGCGGCGGTCGTTTTCGGCCTCACTCATGACGTAGCACTGAAAGGGCGTGAAGTAGTGTGTAAGCCGGTTCATTCCCTGTGAAAACATACCTAAATGGCGGAGCTCAGCCAGCAAGAAATCGACGGCCATGGGGAGCTTCGTCGTGGCCAAGATTTCATCGCGCACCGAGGCCAGGATTTCTTGGGCCGGCGTATTCTCCTTGAGACGCGCGCCGAGCGTGGCAAAAAAGTGCACCTGTTCTACGTACTCTTCGCGAGGCAGAGGCAAAAAGGGCGTGGTGCTCACGGCGCGCCGTCCGCTGCCAGTGTTTTTGCCAAGAATGCGCTGCTCTTCTCCAGCGCTGTGCGGTCGAAGGCAGCAAAGTTATGGCCGATTTTAGGTACCACATACATCTCGGCCTGCACGCCAACCGCCTCCAAGGAGTCGCACATAGCGCGAGGGCTCAAAATGGGGACCAGATCGTCTTTTTCGCCGTGAAAGAAAAACATGGGCGGATCGTCTTGGGTGGCAAACGCCCTGGGGGACGCCTGACGATAGAGCTCACCCACCTGGCGCCGAGTTCCACCCAGCCAGAATGCCAATCGGGGCGAGTCCAATTCCATAACGCGAAAATCGCACGGCATCCCGCCGCAGGCCACCGCTTGCAAACGCGTGTCAGGATATTGGCTGGGATCCTCCACACCCTCTAAGCCGTCATCACTATCGGTGGTGCCCAGCAAGGTCACTAGATGGGCGCCCGCCGAATAGCCGAACGCACCCACTTGCAGCGGATCGATTCTGAGCTGCCCGGCATGAGAACGCATCCAGCGCACGGCGGCTTTGCAGTCTTCGATTTGAGCTGGAAATTTGTGCCGAGGTGCCAACCGGTAACTGATCGCCACGGCCACCATATTCTCGCGCGCCAATATTTTTGCAAAACTACCCAGTTGTGCCCGAGTGCCCATGCACCAAGCCCCGCCATGCACAACCAACACCCCCGGAAAGGGGCCATCGCCGGCTGGCAAGTAAATGTCGGCCTTCATCGGCCCCGATTCCCGTTTGACGTAGACCTCGCCGAAGCGGGTCTCAATCTCTTCGCCGGCCTGGACCGATCCCAGGCCAACCAAGCTGACCAAGAGCACCCAAATAGGGACGAATCGGAACAAATGCATTCGTGTTCTCATTCGGGGGTTCTCATTCGGGGGTTCTCTTCTAGGGGCAGATGGCGGCTGGCGCTGCAACCATTTATAATAGTGGATCTCAGCAGCGTGAACGGCAAGTTTTTCTGCTAGCTTCTTGGAATCACCAGACATTATCACTACTAAAATGAAACGGGAGTAGTTCTTTGAGCAAATTCTCTACGATTGAAGAAGCCGTCGAAGCGATTCGTCAGGGCGGGATTATTGTCGTCGTCGATGCCGAAGATCGGGAGAACGAAGGCGATTTTATCTGTGCCGCAGAAAAAATAACGGCCGAGACGGTCAATTTTATGATCACCCACGGGCGCGGCCAGCTTTGCATGCCGATTCTTCCCGAAGTCAGCGAGCGCCTGCACCTCCAGCCGATGGTCGAATCCAATACGGCTCCGCTAGGGACGAATTACACTGTACCCGTAGACCATCATACGACCCGCACCGGAATCACCGCCGCCGAGCGCGCTTGCACCATCCAGGCATTGTGTGATCCGTCGAGCGGACCTACCGACTTCCATCGACCGGGGCACTTATTCCCGCTAGTCGCTAAAGAGGGCGGCGTGCTTCGCCGTGCAGGCCATACAGAAGCCGCGGTCGATTTGGCGCGCATGGCAGGACTCATTCCAGCGGGAGCGCTTTGCGAAATTCTCGATGGAAGGGGCGATCGCGCCAGCCGCGACGAACTTCACGAACTCGCCAAGAAATTTGAGTTGCCGATCATTTCGATCGAGCAGTTGATTGCTTATCGGCGCGTCGGCGAAAAATTAGTGTATCGCCTAGCCGAGGCGCGGCTGCCCACGAAATATGGCAAAGGCCAATTGATCGCCTATGGCGTGAGTTACGAATCGCAACAACCGATCGTCTATGTGATTGGCGATCTTACCAAATCGGATGCTCCCTTGGTGCGTTTGCACTCGTCTTGCTTTACTGGCGACTTGCTTGAATCCCTGCGCTGCGACTGCGGCGACCAACTTCATATGGCGCTTGATATGATTGGCCGTGAAGGATGCGGTGTGCTGGTCTACTTGCCCCAAGAAGGTCGCGGCATCGGGCTCGTTGAGAAGATCAAGGCGTACAAACTGCAGGACGAAGGATTGGACACAGTCGAGGCCAATCTGGCCCTCGGTTACAAGGCCGACACCCGCGACTACGGTGTGGGTATTCAGCTCCTCAAGGACCTGGGCCTCACCAAAGTGCGACTGCTCACCAACAATCCCAAAAAGACCGACGCCTTTATCTACGGAGGTTTTGATTTAGAGGTGGTCGACCAAGTGCCCATCGTGGCCCCGATCCACGCCGGAACTGTAAGTTACTTGGCCACGAAGCGCGACAAAATGGGACACCATCTACCGGACGCGGAGTAGTTTCCACAGAGCCGCGACTGTGAGGGAGCGACCAACGAAGATAGAAGCCTGCTTGGTCGGCTCCCTCACGGTCGCGGCTCGGCATGTTGTGAAACGTTGCATTGGAAGTTTGAATTTGCAATCTGAAATCTGAAATGCTTTACCGATTTCATGTCAATCTCTTCGCTCTTCATAGCTCCGGGCAGCCCTTTCACTGCACTTGGGAACAAGCGGCCCAATCGCTCGAATCGTTGCCGCGGATGATGTTTGAGCCAGACGGTTCGTGGATCTTCTCAGGCGGCTTCGGCAAGAATCGCTGGCAGGTCGATGGCCACCTATTCGATTTCGACGAACGCCTGCACCGCGTGGAACTGCACGGCCAGTGTCCGCCAGAAAGCTTTGATGCGCTGCTCGCGTGCTTCGGTTGGCCGGAGACAGAGCTGATTTTTGAACAAGTGTTAGAAGGCGTGCGATTGCGCGATGCAGAATTTCGACGTGCGGCTAGTATGCCAGGGTAAGTCACTTTTTCAAAAATGCCCATAAGTGACTTGCGCTAGTATCCGTGTTTGCACAAATAACTCAAATTGCCGGCCGACTCTACCTTACCTGCTCGCGGATCCCGAACCGTCTTGAGGGCGCGCGCCATCGGGCTTTAGCTCTCCCGAATTAACGATCGCTATCTGCTGACGCGTCTGGCCACTACGAGAGCCCATGCTTTCAATCGATTTGACCAGCGGCATGCCACTTAGGACTCGGCCAAAGACCACGTGCTTGCCGTCGAGCCAAGGCGTGGCCACTGTGGTGAGAAAAAATTGTGAGCCATTGGTATTGGGACCCGAATTGGCCATGCTCAGGACGCCCGGTTGGTCATGGCTAAATTTAAAGTTTTCGTCTGCAAACGTCCTGCCGTAAATGCTTTCGCCACCGCGACCATTAAAGTCGGTGAAATCGCCTCCCTGTAACATGAACTCGGGGATCACTCGGTGAAAAATGCTGCCCTTATAGTGCAGCGGCCTGCCCGACTTGCCTGTCCCTTTTTCGCCCGTGCACAGGGCGCGAAAATTCTCCACAGTGCGGGGGACGTCATCGCCGAAAAGTCCCACCACAATCCGGCCCGCCGGTTTGCTATCGACGGCGATATCGAAATAGACCTGCTTGGTGACCTTTGCGCGTGAGGCTTCGATCGCTTGGACAGGAGCAGTGATCAACAAAACCGCACAGAAACAGGCACAAAAACACATCGACGCTAGCATCAATCTACGAATCATCAGAAGACCTCAAGTACTAGTGGGGGAATTCCATAGCCGTTCGGCGGGGTAGCAATATAGCAGAATTACCCATTCGCCGATTTAGCAATTTGCCGCACAGTGAGAGGGCGGGTGCAGGAACGCACTTTTGAGGACTTAATCTTAATCGTAATCCTAGTCAGATTAAGATTACGATTAAGAATTGGGCGAAATTCCGGTACTTTTGAAAAAGGTGCGTTCCTGCATGGTGAGAGGGCCCAAAATCGCAAAAATTCTTTGCGAGAGAGGGCGTATCTATGGGGGCGTTTCGACTCGGGCAATTCCTAAACCTCCGTAGCCGCTAAAAAGTCAAGAAAACTTACCACGACGGAACGACGCAACGATGAAGATGGCAAATTGGCGCTCGTTGCTTCGTTGTTGCGTCGTTTCTTTGTGGTTCAATTCTTCTGGCGAATAAGCCCAGCCGCTAGGTATTTTTAAGAAATGCTTTTGCGAGCTTCCCAATCAATGTCGGACATGCTAGCTAGCGCCAGGATCAGAGAGTGCGTTCCCATACGAGCATGGCCCTGGCTAGCCAGCTCAACATAAAGCCGTTCGGCGAGTGCTAAACCGGGAAGCTCCAAACCCATACGCCTCGATTCTGCTAAGGCGATGCCCATGTCTTTGATAAAATGTTCGACAAAGAACCCGGGCTCAAAATTGCCGGCGATGATGCGAGGTCCGAGATTCGACAGCGACCAACTGCCCGCCGCGCCGCTAGCGACCGACTGCATCACCCTCTCCAGATCGAGCCCGGCCCGATAACCGTAGAGCAGCGCTTCGCAAATGCCAACCATGCTGGCGCCGATCAGCGTTTGGTTGACCATTTTGGTGTGTTGGCCTGCTCCAGGTCCCCCCTGCCAGACCCAGGTGGACCCCATCGCCTCCCAGCATGGCGCCAGTGATTCGGCGGTGGCTTGATCGCCACCAATCATGATCGACAGCGTGCCGTTTTTTGCACCGACATCGCCACCCGAAACCGGTGCGTCGATGCTCTGCACCTCGAGTCCGGTGGCGGCCTGGGCGATTTCTACGGCCAGTGAGGGCTCACTCGTTGTCATATCGACCAACACACTGCCCGACTGGCAGCCAGCCAGCGCACCCTGTTCGCCCAGCAGCACGTCGCGCACGTCGGCCGGAAAACCAACAATCGAAAAGATAACATCCGAACGCTCAGCAACTGCGCGAGGCGAATCCGCCCAAACGGCACCTCGCTGAAGTAGGGGTTCGGCTTTACTCGGCGTGCGCGAATAGAGGGTTGCCGCATAGCCGGCATTCAGCAATTGGCCACACATGCTCGCACCCATCACGCCGGTGCCGATCCAACCGATGCGAGTATCATTAGGTCGAAAATCTGTCTTCATCGCATTTGCCTTTTCTGTGGACGAGCGTAAAGTTCCGGCAAGTAAGACCAGCACTCAGGGCTCTATGCTTCTTCGGGCTCTATGCTTCTTCGGGCCCTATGCTTCTTCGGGTATGTCGAATACATAACGGTCGATAACCGCGAGCGTCCCCAAAGCTAGCGCTGCGCCGATGAACTTTATCGCCGCCTGGCAACTTTGGGTCAGATAGGCAGAACTGCCCTCCCCGCGAATATCGCGCACCCAGTGAAAAAGCATCCATAACGAGTCGCATAGGAAAATAATGCCCAGGATAAAAGCGGCCCAGGCAGCGAGTTCAATCAGGCGCTCAAACAGCCAGTCCATGTGTCTTCCCTCAAGAGTTGGAGTCGCAAAGCCGAGCGCGTCGAGTCACTAAGCCGACCGCGTCGGTGGCCGGATCCCTAGCGTAGCGACTCCCGCCCACAAAATCCAGATGCTGGCGGGCTCGGGGATTGCACTGCCGAAGAAAGAAATCGTCATCTGCAGGTCAACGGGCGGCCCCGTCGCAACGGCCAGAGAGCTGCCGGTGACGAGCGCAAACTGATCGACACGCAAGCCGATGCTCTCCAGCGACGCACCGGCTAGGTCGACGGTGGCGAGCGTGGCCGGGTCGAAGAAAAAAAAGCTTTCGGACCAACCGCGTTGCTCGGTAAGTCCATTTGGCTGATCTTCGGTGAAGAGGATCAAAATTTGTTCGTCCAAGTCATCGGTCAATCGCAGATCGGCATCGGCAAACAAGGGGTCGCCGGACGAAATGCTGAAGCTGCTGCCGACATCGTCGGGAGTGATCTTCAAGCTATCGAAAAGCGTGACGGGGTTCGTCGGGTTGAAGAATCGATTGGCAAAAGTAACGTCGAGATCAAACTGATTGGTGTCAAATATATTGACACTGCGATTCACACTCATTGTGCGCTCGAAGAGCAGGCCAGCTTGCGTGGGACTCGCGTGACTAATGAACCCGATTGCCAAACCAATAAAAAACGTGCGATACATGAGTCCTACCTCCCAGGGCAACGACTACTTGCCTGTACGTGACATCGCAAAAAAGCCACCTACTTCAAGCTCTCTCTGTTGGCATCTTCGCCAGCAGGGAGGAAACTCGTCGTGGGTGGCTTGCAGTAGCGGTGCTCTAAGTTTAAAAAACGAAAAATTCTTGTGGATGCCAGTCCGGCGGCCGGAGCATGGCTGTTCAGTTGCAATGACTACTTGGCTGTACGTGACAGCACAAAAAAACGAAAAAAGCCACCCACTTCAAGCTCTCCTGGTTGGCATTTTGGCCAGCAAGGCGGAACTTGTAGAGGGTGGCTTGCAGTGGCGGTACTCGAAGTCTAATAAATGAAAAGTATTTCTTGATTCCAGCCCGTCGGGCCGAAGCACACCGATTCAGTGTAACCGAACCGTCGAACTTGTAAAACTATATTTCCAGATTTTTTTTCGCCAGGCTCGGCGTACGGCCGTTTTGCGTGAGTGCGGCTAGTTTTGATCGCAGTGCGACAGGAGCTGCTCGGCGCCCTGGCGATAGCAAAAATCGCCGAAAGCTTCGCCTTCTTGGCGAGCGTCTTTGAAGTAGCGAAACACGCGAATCAGCGCAGGTACTACCTCTGCAGTGGGGACCTTGTCTTTGTAGATGAAATTCAGCCGATCGCCCTGCCGGCGGCCACCGAGAAAAACCGTGTATTTGTCCAAGGTTTTGCCGACCAAGCCGATGTCGGAATTGTACGGCCGAGCACAACCGTTAGGACAACCGGTCATGCGTGTGGTGAATACCTCGTCGGCGAGACCAAGTTTTTCGAGCTCTCGTTCCAAGTCGTCAATCATGCTGGGCAGGATACGTTCGCTTTCGGTGATGGCTAAACCACAGGTGGGGAGCGCCGGGCAGGCGATTGCCCAGCGGCGGGCGCTCGAAAACTCCTCCGACAGCGGCACGCAGTGTTCCCGCAAGATTTTTTCTAGAGGCTCGCGATCGGTGGCTTCGAGATTACAGAAGAGAATGCTTTGGTGGGGCGTGAGTCGTAGCGGTGGGGCGAGCGTCGTGCCGATTTTGCGCAAGGCCGATTTTAGTCGATAGAGTCCTTCGTCTTTGATGCGGCCATTTTCGATGTTCAAGCCGTAGAAAAAAAGGCCATCGCCCTGAGCGTGCCAGCCCATGCCATCGTTGAACGCATGCACTTCGATTGGCCGTGGAGCGGGAAGTTTGGCACCGTAATACTCTTCGACCTTGGCTTTGAACCGATCGAGGCCCCAGTTATGAATGAGATACTTCAAACGGGCGACCTTACGATCGGCCCGATTGCCGAAATCACGCTGCACTTTTACAATCGCTGTGGCGACGTCGATCGCCTGGGTCTGCGTAATAAAGCACATGGGCTGGGCTATCGCGGGAAAAGTCTTGGCTGCACTGGGCGTCGTGCCAAAACCGCCGCCCACCAATACGTTGTAACCGACGATTTTCCAATCTTCGCAAACGGCCAAGAGGCCTAAATCTTGCGAGTAGATGTCAGCGCTATTGTCTCCCGGCAAACCGATGCCCGTTTTGAACTTTCGCGGCAAATAGGTGGGCCCGTACAGAGGCTCGATTTCGTGCCCTGCCGAGCCGCCGCCGGCCATATGTCTTTCGCCGCTTGCGTTGTCGGTGAGCCACAGTTCATGATACGCACGGGTGCGCGGCTGCAGATGCCTGGCGAGTTTGTCCGCAAGCTCTTGCATTTGGTCGTAGACCGGGTCGGCCTTGTACGGGCAGGGCGAGCACATCACGTTGCGTTCGACATCACCGCAAGCGGCCAATGTGGTGAGCTGAGTCTCGTTAATGCGGCGGATGGTTTCGTGGAGATCCGACTTCAGAATGCCGTGAAGCTGCAAGCCTTGGCGCGTGGTGATTCGTAGTGTGGTATTGCCCAGTTCGTCGCACAAATCAAGCTCAGCCAATAGCTGGGCGCTCGTTAACTTGCCGCCGGGTATCGCCGTGCGGACCATAAAACTGTAGGACTTGCCGCTTTTGCGCGTATCGCGGTTGTCTTGTTGGTACGTACCGTGGTGCTTCAGCAGCTGAATACTGGCCTTGCCAAAAAAGTCATTTTCGTCGGCGAGCTCCTCGGGAATCGGATCGAGCAGGAAGTGACTGTCCTGTTTGAAGATTTCGACGGCACTTAGCTTCGTCTCTTCGGATTTGGTGTCGTTACTCATCGGTGCCTTTGGAGTGGTTGCTCGCGTAGTGAGCTAGTTGCGTACCTGGAACTCGCGTGCCGGTCTACTTTGCCTAAATCGGTTAACTGCCCAATTAGATATCATAACTGGCAGGCGGCGTGTGGGCCATATTGGTTGGTGGTAGCAACCGATTCCCTTATGCCCCAAGAAGCAACTGAGGCCGCCGACCGGTAGGGAGGAAGCAGGCCGAGGGCGGTAGTTTAATAGGTGGAAGTAGGTGAGTCCTTATGCCGTATGGCATTAACATGCGGCCACGGTAGTTCTTTTTTTGGGGATTCGGTCGTGAGTGCAAAAAATAATCATCCGAGGCGGTCGGTTGCCGGCAGGGGATAGAATGCCTACCATGCCCCACCATGGACGATCGAAAATTGGGCAGCCGAGCAGCGGTTTGGATGGCGACTGGCTTGGGCGTGGGGCTAGTCAGCCCTGCCCCCGGCACGGTAGGCGGTTTGTGGGGCCTACTCTTGGTGTGGGCAATTGGCTGCTTATCGACCGTGGGGGCCCAAATTCTTGTCATTGTAGTGGTGGGTCTGGTCGGCGTTGCCATTTGTACGGCTGCCGCCCGAGCACTAGGTGACAGCAAAGATCCGCAGGCGATTGTGCTCGACGAGATCGCCGCGCTGCCAATCGCCTACTTAGGCATCGCCCCAAAGAATCTGGCCATTTGGATCACGGGATGGATCCTGTTTCGATTGTTTGACATCACCAAGCCCTGGCCCATCCGCCGTTACGAGCGGCTGCCCGGCGGTTTGGGGATCATGGCCGACGACTGGATGGCGGCCGTTTACGCCTGCGGAGTTTTGCACGGGTTGATGTGGCTAGATCGCACACTGGATCTTGCCTGGCTAGTTCCGACCGCCTGACAGCGGGGCACGCCCTGGTTACAATCGCGCCTAACCACCACCTACATATTAACTACCGTGTGAGCGTTCTTATGCCTTGGGGCATGAGGGAATCGGTTACTCCCACCACCCACTCTAATCCTCCATGCCTGCTAAACTTCTTGATGGAAAATCCTTGGCGCGAGACATTCGGCGCGAGCTAGCCGATGAAGTCGCCGAATTTGTAAAGAGCCATAAGATAGTTCCCACGCTGGCCGCGGTACTCGTAGGGACGGACCCAGCGAGCGAAGTCTATGTTCGCAACAAACGGCGCGATTGCAAGGAAGTGGGCATCCAAAGTGAGTTGTATCATTTGCCAGAGAGCACGACCGAGGGAGAATTGCTCGCACGAATTGACGAACTGAACCAAGACGAGCAAGTCCACGGCATCTTAGTCCAACTACCCGTGCCGCGGCAGATTGATACGGAGCGCGTGCTTCAAGCGATCAATCCTCTGAAAGATGTCGATGCATTCCATCCCGAAAACGTCGGGCTGTTGGTGCAAGGCAGGCCGCGCTATTTGCCCTGTACGCCGCACGGAGTGCAGCAAGTGCTCCAGCGCAAGGACATACCGATTGCCGGTCAGCATGCGGTCATCATCGGGCGAAGCGACATCGTCGGCAAGCCACTCTCAATCATGCTGGCTCAGCGCGGCTTGGACGCCACGGTCACTCTTTGCCACAGTCGCACGCACGATCTGCCAGCCGTCGCGCGCTTGGCCGACATTTTGATCGTAGCCATTGGTCAGCCCAATTTTGTGACAGCCGACATGGTCAAGCCGGGGGCCACCGTGATCGATGTCGGCATCAATCGCACAGACGATGGCCTGGTGGGCGACGTCGATTTTGAGGCCGTGAGAGAAGTGGCCGGGCACATCACACCCGTGCCCGGCGGAGTCGGCCCACTCACCCGCGTGATGCTGCTGGTGAATACACTTACGGCTGCGCGGCTATTAATAAACCACGAATCTTACGAATCACACGAATAATGAATTCGAAACGAAGTTTGGCTCTGGAAGATTGTTTATTCGTATGATTCGAATGATTCGTGGTTCCTAAAAAAACTACTTTGCCCGTTGCCGTACGGCCTCGTAAAACATCACCGCTGCAGTTGCCGAAACGTTGAGACTGTCGGCAATACCCTGCATAGGCAACCGCGCGCCGGTGATCTGTTCGCCTTGCCAGGCTGCCGAAAGTCCTTCTGCTTCGCTGCCGAGTACAATGGCCGCACCCTGGCGAAAATCAATATCGGAGTAAAGTTGCTCCGCGTCGGGACGAGCCGTGACGATGCTCAGCTGCCAATCCCGGAGGTGCGCCAGGGTTTCTGCTGCGGTTGCAGTGCAGATTGGTAGCGCAAATACGGTACCAAGACTGGCTCGTATGGTGTTGGGATTGAACAGGTCTGTCAGGGGATCCGCAATAATCACCCCATCGACACCCGCCCCATCGGCCGTGCGCAAAATAGCACCGACGTTGCCCGGCTTTTCCAGTCCGGCAAGCACCGCGATCAAAGGCTGCTCCGGCAAACGCAACGTATCAATGCGTCGCTCGGGAGTTTGGGCCACGACGACCAATCCTTCGTCTCGCTCGCCAAAGCTGAGTTTCTCCCACACTTCAGGCGACACGTCCGCCACCACGGCCCCGCTGGTTGACAGTTGCTCCAGCGCAGACTGGGCGTTCTCCGAAGTGCACAACCTCGGACACACGAAGACTTCGACAAGGTGAATATCCGCAGCAAGAGCGCGCAAGATTTCCCGCGCCCCGTCGATAACAAAGCGACCTTGTTTCTCGCGCTGCCGCCGCGTGCGCAACTTCGCAGCATCCTTGACACGCGTGTTCTGACGGCTGGTGATTTCTTCTGTAGGCATCGACCTATATTTTCGCAAAAAAAACATCGTCAAAGACGAGCTTTTGTCACCCATCTGCTAACCAAACCCACATGCTTCTTTGGCTGCCACAGGCGGGGGTTCCTGGCAGTTACCTTACCAAGAAGGAGCAGCTAAAGCACGATTTCCTATAGCTTCAATAGATTGACAAATGTTCACTGCTTTGCTATTTTCCCTACCGAGCACGGATGTAAGCTCTTCAGGAGGATGCCCTTCCACACCGTCGCTGGATATGGCTATCTCATGGTTACATGCCCCCCTTCGCCAGCCGGCCGCATTGCTACCTACCCCAACGGCCAACCCTACTCGCGAGCCGCTCGCGGGCAATGCAATCGACAATGCCTACCAAGTCGTCATCCGCTTCCGGTGCGTAGATGACCGTTGCCACTATCGCTCACCCCGTTCAATTTGGGCAATTCGTTCTTCCGCTCGGGCATAAACCTGCTCGGCCGGGATGCCCAAGCCGGCATCGAGCTGAGCGAATCCTTTCGCGACCTCTACACGCAACGTTTCCCGCGATTGAAGCAATCGTAAGCCTTCGGCCAGGATGTCCCTTTCGCTCAAGAATCTTCGCTCGGTAACCATTCGTTGCACGAATTGAACCATGTCATTTGGGATTTCGGTCATCATTTGAACCTCTCGACTAATGAACGCGTCGCCGGTCGCCCAACATGGTTTTGCCGCAAGAGTCTTCGGCACGCCTTCCATTATAGGCCAAGCAGGCTGGTGTTGGTGGAATGATTTGGTTGCTTGACGTTTCTTCGCTCCGTTCGGGGCGGAGTTCGGCAAAACGTCCCGTTGGGCGAACGAGATAGATGCTTCATGACTAGTCCCGCGCGGGAATTCGAACACTCGGTAGAGTGTGCCGCTGCTACTGGACTCCTAGCTTGTCGAAAAAGAATGCGTACTGATCGACCGCTTGTTCGATTTGTTCGCTCAGCGAATTGCTGCGGCCGTGCCCGGCGTTGGCGCTAATTTGCAACAAGATGGGTTCGCCCGATGCGGTCGCATGCTGTAGCCGCGCGGTCATCTTGCGTGATTGCATCGGATCGACGCGCGGATCGTTCTCTCCGGTCATAAAGAGTACGGCCGGATACTTCGTGCCGTCTTTGACATTGTGATCTTCTGCACACCCGACGGAACGGAAGAAACGCGTTTGAAGTCCACGCCAGACGGCACACTATCGAAGCTGCTCCTACGCCGGCCACCTGGCAAACACGCCACTCGATAACTTTCGTCCCTGGGCGGTTTGTAAAAAGAGATTACCTGTCCGTGGCGGCTGGCCACAATGGCCGAATAGACCGTCCGATAAATAAGCACTTAATTCCGCCGGGCCAATATCGGATGAATGGCACGTGCAGAGTACAAAACTGCGGCTCTCCGAGGTAAGCTCCCCACAGATCTCTAATAAAGGCAGCAAGTCGCGCCGAATCGACCACGCCTCTCCTTTGGGACCATGCCCATAGCTGGGCGGATCGAGGATGATCGCATCATATCGGTTACCCCGTTTTAATTCTCGCTGACAAAACTTGACGGCGTCTTCTACGATCCAGCGCACCGGTCGTTCGGCCAGATTCGAGAGCTCAGCATTCTTTCGCGCACGCAGGACCATGCTCTTTGACGCATCCACATGCGTCACCACCGTCCCAGCGCGCGACGCGGCCAGTGTGCTGCCGCCCGTGTAGGCAAACAGGTTGAGCACTTGCAGAGGTTTGCCGGCCCGCTGAACTTGACGGGCGATCCATCGCCAGTTTTCAAGTTGCTCTGGAAAAACTCCGATCTGCCCTGACGGCAGCGGCGCTAGTTCGAACGAAATCCCTAATTCTGCGGCACCGATCACGCATAGGTTCGATTGCCAATGTCCCGTGTCCGGTCTCCACTTTCCGTCGGTCGTCCGCTCGCCGTCGTAGCGCGCCGTCGCTTCGCCCCATGCTTGCGGTTTGGCAGGCACGCCATCGATGGCCGCCGGACAGGGACGATCGAGGACCCAGGCCCCAAACCGTTCTAGCTTTCGCCCGTCGCCAAAATCCAATAATTCGTAGTCCGGCCAGCGTGCGGTCATTTTTTTGCTCGTAGCCGGCAAGTGATACTTCACCAGTGCAGTCCAAAGTTCATAGCCTTTGCCCCGGCGCTAGCGAGCACCGCCACAGACAGTAGCTGCCAAGTCAGGAGGATACTCGATATTTTCATTGCGTTGACCCCGCCTACTGTTTGCTGGCCTCAGTAAGCTGACCCCGGGACTCGAAACGGAAAGAACCCCGCAAAAATCGTCGTCTTGGGGGTTTGCCCGAATACGCGTATAATGGTTGGTTCGCGCCAGCTTACCCAGTTCCCCCCAGCTGGCCTGCCAAACCCTCAAACCGCACGGACGTATGCCCACCTCCGATATCATCATCAAAGGCGCCCGCGAGCACAATCTCTGCGACGTCGATTTGGTCTTGCCGCGCAATCAGCTGATCTGCCTCACCGGTGTTTCTGGCAGTGGCAAGAGCTCGCTGGCCTTCGACACCCTGTTTGCCGAGGGACAGCGGCGCTATGTGGAAAGCCTGTCAACATTTGCTCGGCAGTTCCTCGGCCAAATGCCGAAGCCGGATGTCGATCATATCAGCGGGCTCAGCCCTTCGATCTCGATCGCCCAAAAATCGGCCGGCAGCAATCCCCGTTCGACGGTTGGCACAATTACCGAAATCTACGATTTCCTGCGCCTGCTCTACGCCCGGGTAGGTCAAGGCCATTGCTACGAGTGTCAGCGGCCCATCACGGCCCAATCGCGCGAGCAAATCATTGCTCGCATTCTGTCGCAGCCTGCGAAGGTCAAGTTTGCCGTACTCGCCCCGGTCGTGCGTGGACAGAAAGGCGAATTCCGTGATCTGTGCGAAGATCTCTTGAAGCAAGGTTTCGTTCGCGCGCGCGTCGATGGCCTGATCGTGCAACTTACGGATAATCTATCGCTCGATCGGCAGATGCGTCACGACATCGATGTGGTTGTCGATCGCCTGACCAACACGTCCACCATTCGTACACGTCTGGCCGAGGCTGTCGAGACTGCGCTCAAGGTGAGCGAAGGGAGCCTCATCGTCGCCCCCGAAAGTACTGAGCAATCAGCCGGCAAAGACAACCAAAAGTCGCGCGGCAAGAATACGACCGACATTTTTTTCAGCGCCGACTACGCTTGCAACGAATGTGGGTTGAGCTTTCAGCCGCCTTCACCCCAAATGTTTAGTTTCAACAGCCCTCAAGGCATGTGCTACGAGTGCGATGGCCTGGGGCAAATGTTCAGCTTCGATCCCAATAAGCTCGTCACCGACCCCACCAAGTCGTTGGCTCAGGGCTGTATCGAGCTGGTCGGCAGCTGGAAGGACTTGGGTCGTTGGAAACGGCACATCTACAAGGGCGTGGCCGACACTATCCAGCGCAAGCAAGAGTTGGCCGGTGGCGCGCTGCTCGAAACCGCATGGGAGGATCTTTCTGAGCAGCACAAGCACCTTTGGCTGTGGGGCACGGGCGACCAGCACATCACCTACACCTGGCGCGGCGGAAAAAATTCGCAGAAATATGGCGGCACTTTCGACGGATTGATTCCTGAACTACTGGAAAAATACCGCGCGGCCAAAAGCAAAACGCTTATCGCCAAGCTCGAAAAGTTCATGAACGTGATCGGTTGCCCTGATTGCGAAGGCCGACGTTTGAATCCACAGGCTTGTGCGGTAACATTAACTGCCACGCACGCAGATTTCGCCGACAAACCCGAGCTGAGCCTGCCCGAAGTCAGTGCGCTCTCGATCGAAGAAGCCGAAAAGTTTTTCAGCGCGTTGAAGCTGGATGCAACGGGTCAAACAATTTCAACCGAAGTGCTCAAAGAAGTTTGTGGGCGCCTTGGTTTTCTTACGAACGTTGGTCTGGATTACTTGTCGCTGGAACGCACGGCACCGACGCTTTCGGGCGGCGAAACGCAGCGGATCCGCCTGGCCGGTCAGATCGGCTGTGGGCTGGTGGGCGTGCTCTACATCCTCGACGAACCTTCGATTGGCCTCCACCCTCGCGACAATGAGCGCCTGCTGGCCACCCTCGAGCGGCTCCGCGACCAAGGTAACACGGTGGTCGTCGTCGAACACGACGAAGATACCATGCGCGCCGCCGACCACATCATCGATTTCGGCCCTGGCCCTGGAGTGCGCGGCGGCGAAGTAGTGGCTGAAGGCAGTGTGGCCGCCGTGTGCAAGGCAAAGCGTAGTGTGACGGGGGCGTATTTGTCAGGAAAGAGAAAGATCGAGGTGCCAGCGCAGCGGCGATTGCAGCCGTGGGCTTTGGGATCGCAAAATGGCAAAAAAACTGTCGCAACTAAATCCGCAATTCCAACGCTTCGCATCGTCGGTGCCCGTCACAATAATCTTAAGAACGTCGATATCGAAATCCCACTTGGCGCGTTCGTCTGTTTGACCGGGGCCAGCGGTAGCGGCAAGAGTTCAATCTTCTCGGACATTTTGGTCGAAACGTTACGTCGCGATCTCAACAAGGGCAAAGGCGCGCCTGGTGAGCACGACGCCATCGAAGGCACCGAGCATCTCGACAAGATGATAGCGATCGACCAATCGCCCATCGGTCGTACGCCCCGCAGTAATCCGGCGACTTACATTAAGGTTTTCGACGAAATCCGCAATCTTTATGCCCTGCTGCCCGAGTCGAAGCGTCGCGGCTACAAGCCGGGGCGATTTAGTTTCAATGTTGCCGGTGGTCGCTGCGAAGCTTGTAGCGGTAATGGATCCAATAAGTTAGAGATGGATTTTTTAGCCGATGTGTGGATCGCCTGCAATGTCTGCCAAGGTCACCGCTTTAACCATGAGGCACTGCAGATTCAGTACAAAGGCAAATCGATAGCCGATGTACTGGAGATGGACGTACAACAGGCGCTCGAGCATTTTGAGAACATTCCAAAAATTAGCCAAAAGCTGGAAACGCTGCATGCCGTTGGGCTCAACTATCTCAAGTTAGGGCAGCCATCACCGACACTTTCGGGCGGCGAAGCGCAGCGCATTAAACTTGCCCGTGAACTCGTTAAAAAGTCGACTGGCAAAACGCTCTACATGCTCGACGAGCCGACGACTGGATTGCACTTTGCCGATATTGAACTCTTGCTGAAAGTCCTGCATGATTTCGTCGAAGCCGGCAACACGGTGCTCGTGGTCGAACATAACCTCGACGTGATTAAAACGGCCGATTGGATCATCGATCTCGGTCCCGACGGCGGGAAGTTTGGCGGCGAAGTTGTGACGACGGGGACGCCGGAACAGGTGGTCGAATATGCTCTGGTGCAGCTACGGAATGAGAAAAAAACGAAGTCAACAGAGTCGGAGATACTAAGTTCGACGACCGCTCTCCCCTCCTATACGGGAATCGCGCTAGCTTCGCACATGGATGCGAATCCGCAAGCAGCGAGTAAGACGCCTGCGGGTTCAAGGCGTAAAATTGAGCAAGCGACGCATATCGTGGTGCAAGGTGCCGAACAACACAATTTGCGCGGCGTCGATGTGAAGATTCCTCGCGATGAGTTTACGGTTTGCTGCGGACCTAGTGGGAGCGGTAAGAGTTCGCTGGCAATGGATACCATCTATGCTGAGGGGCAGCGGCGCTACGTCGAAAGCCTTAGCTCTTATGCTCGGCAATTCATTGGCCAGCTACAGAAACCGCGAGTCGAGTCAATCGAGGGGCTTTCGCCGGCGATTGCCATTGAACAGCGCACCACGGGCCATTCGCCCCGCTCGACGGTTGGCACGGTGACCGAAATTTATGATTACTTTCGCATTCTGTTTTCTCGTCTGGGGCAGATGCATTGTCCCGAATGCGATGTGCCAGTCGGCACGCAAAGCTCAGACGAAGTGATCGACGCTGTCTTGGCCGAACCGGAAGGCACGCGACTGTACGTGATGGCTCCCGTGGAGCTGTCCGCTGGAAAGACTTACGAGGAGCTGTGGGAAACGCTCCGCACGAGTGGCTACGTCCGCGTCCGTATCGACCAGCAAACGATGGAACTCGATGCGATGCCCGCCATTGATCGTCGCCGTAAGCATGATATCGAAGTCATTGTCGACCGCGTCACGATTCGTCGCGATGCTCGGGGTCGACTGGCCGACAGCATCGAAAATGCACTAGCGCTGGGCAAAGGCGTGCTGCATGCGGTCGTCGTCCTCGAGGATGTGCCCGAAGCGCGTTGGCAGTCAAAAGTTCACAGCCAGCATCTCGCATGTGGCAGTTGCGGACGAAGTTTCGAGCCGATGTCGCCTCACCATTTTTCGTTCAATAATAGTTTAGGTTGGTGCGATGCGTGCGAAGGCCTGGGCACCGAAGTCGGCGCCAACCCTGCCTCGCTCCTCCGCAGCACGCAATTCACACTCGCCGAGGGCGCTGTACTTACCTGGCCCAACGTCAAGCAGCCCCTGTTTGCGGCAATGCTAGAAGCCCTTACCCAACACACGGGCCTGCCTACCGACGTGCCGTTTGACCAACTCGCCCCACGCCACCGCCGCACGGTGCTCTACGGCACGGGGGAGGAGTGGATTGGCGTAGCTACGAGTGACGAGGTGCGAAGCGCGAGTCAGAAGAAGACAACTCG
>Ga0115002_10001460_pt1 | contig 32565 bp, 29 predicted proteins | sample ArcticOcean_MG_C_8_FD_89576 | JGI IMG/M metagenome (GOLD analysis project Ga0115002, IMG submission 89576) | Marine microbial communities from western Arctic Ocean - ArcticOcean_MG_CB11_86 | ecosystem: Environmental > Aquatic > Marine > Oceanic | place: Arctic Ocean: Canada Basin | collected... | reverse complement strand
CTCGGGCGGTGGATCCTACGACAAACATCTTCAATAGTTCTCCTTGCTGATAACTTGCTAAACGACTACGTCTTTCATACATATTTTTGTCCTAGATTAGTTCCTTAGCTAGGACAGCCCCTTTCTTTTTTATTGGTGACGTTTTGATTGTATTCTAGTTCGACTCGCATTCGGATTATATGATCGTCATGGCTGAAGAGTTTGGCAGCTTTCTCATGAACGATGAATTTTAGTGAATCAGTGAGTTCTATGTGGCGGCCGGTGATAATAACGTCAGGACTATTCATTGGTATTTCCTTTTGGTTGGTTGTTGGCAATGTAGGGCATTTCTGAAAATGACCTAGGTTGGAAAATCTCGAGTATTTTCTCGATGAGGAAAATCTGTAGGAAGTGTAGGGGACGAAAAACCGATATCATTGCTGAGATTTACACGTTAGACGGACAAGCAGGATTTTGCAGCCTTAGTCCTCTTTTATTTTTGATAATCCTTCTTGTTTTATGATTTTTTAAATAACCACTTTGTTCCCTCATTATTTTTTATGACTGAATTTGATCCTTCTGCATTTCCAGCTGAACCTGAACTTATTGACCCGGGAGAATTTCCCTCGTGGATCATTCATGAAGATTCAGGAGTTCTTGCCATCAATAAGCCAGGGCTGGTGGTTTGCCATCCTTCAAAACAAGGTCCGTGGTCAAGTCTGGTTGGTGCTGCCAGAGAGTATTTAAAACAAGACTTGGTCCACCTGGTTCATCGTTTAGATCGAGAGACCAGCGGAATTTGTCTTCTCGCTAAAGATAAGTATCACGCTCGTCATTCGCAGATGGCATTTCAGAATCATCAAATATCAAAAACCTATCTTGCAGTTCTCGAAGGTGAATTAATGGAACCGGTTCATCTCAACACTCATTTGGCAAAGGACCTGGATTCAGAGGTCTATGTGAAGCAAGCCGTTCGGAAATCGAATTCTTCCAAGCGAGCAGAAACCCATTTTCAGCCTCTCCTTTCGCGTGGCGGCTTCACCTTAGCCAAAGTAGTACCGTTAACGGGTCGTAAGCATCAGATCAGGGTGCATGCTTTGCATATGGGACATCCGATTGTCGGAGATAAGGTCTATGGTCCTGATGATCGACTCTATCTTGATTTCATTGAGACCGGTTATACTGAAAAGATGGATGCAATTCTTGGCTTTCACCGCCAAGCGCTACATGCTTTTAGCATTCACTTCGAGGCGCCGCTTTTTACCAGAGACTTCATGGCACCTTTATCTCCAGATATTCTTGGGTTTATTGAAATTAAAATGGGTGTTAGCTCAGGAGAAATAGATGACCTGATGTAGAGGATGAATTAAACGAATCTATATTTCTACCGATGGGTAGGGCTCGATCCAGCTTCGTTTGACTCGTCGCCGACTTGTCCGGCGAAGCTCGGAAGAGTGTAGCAGGAACGAGTAGTCTTAAAAACTCTGAACAGCAGAGGATGGAGGCTCTTGTATTACGAATTAAACTGGAACCCCAGGGCTACTGCGTCCTCCTAGTGCCGATTCACCGAGATACTAGGTGCCAACTCTGGAAAGTTCCAATTCATCCAATTTCATTCGGAGTAATTGGCTGATTGAATTCAAGTTCTCTTTTGCGGGTATCTCAGATGGAAGATCTAAGAGAGTATTCACTGCTTGTTCCCAGAGGCCGGATACGAAACTAATACTTTGATCGTAAACGCCATAGGACACCAATATTTCGCGAGCCTTTGTTAAGTCCGAATGCTCAAGCGCTTTTGTCATACTCTCTGTCGCTATTGGATCATTCAGCTGAAAAAGTTGAATGAGCGGGAGCGTCGCTTTTCCTGTGGTAAGGTCGGTTCCCAGGGTTTTGCCGATTTTGTTCTCGTCACCAATAAAATCAGTGAGGTCATCGTAAGCTTGGTAGGCTACTCCTAGCTCTGCTCCAAATTTCCTTAGGATGTCACAATCTTCTTTGGAATAACCTGAAAGCAATCCACCGAGGTAGGTTGAGATGGAAAAAAGTTCACCGGTTTTCATATCCAGCATTTCCAGATAGTCTTCCAAGGATAGCTTCCAATCACCTCTTCGAAATGTTTGCAAAATCTCTCCGGAGCAGACCCGTCGTGTGGATTTTGATACAAGACGACAGACTTCCACTGTATCAAATTGAGATGCTAAATGTAGTGCGTGTGAAAACAATGCGTCTCCCAGCAGGACGGCTGTGTGTTGTCCAAACTTTGAGCTAATGGTCGGTTGCCCACGCCGTTTATTGGCGCCATCCAGCACATCATCATGAACGAGAGTGGCGATGTGAACCATTTCAACTACCGCTGAAACTTGGATGAGTTTGTTAAACACAGATGGATTATCTTTTTCTCCTGAAAGAAAAACCAGCGATGGGCGAATTCGTTTCCCGCTGTTCTTAAGACAGTAATCAACCAGATGCCGGATCTGAGGTTCAAATGCATCAATTTGGCCTTCCAGGAATTGCGTCAAATCCATCATTGGCATACTCAGATAAGTCTGGAGCTCCTCGATGGACTGATTTTGGAAAGAGTTTTCCGTTGGATTTAGCATAGTAAAGCTGACAACTTGTGTATGAATGTGAAGATTTTCAAGAAGCGAACGTAAAATGATAGTGCAAATCGGTTTATTTGTGTTGGTTCAAAATTTGTTTTTGCGATTTTTGAATTTTTTCATGAAACTCTGAATCTATGTCGGACAGTGTGGTAGAAGGACTCGGCGGGGATCCTGTTGTTCAATTTTCCGTATTTCTTGAAAACAAGGTGGGGCGGCTGAGCGAATTTAGCCGATTATTGGCGCAAAATTCTATCCACATAATAGCAATGACGGTTTTGGACACAACAGATAGTAGTATTGTAAGAATTATTGTGGACGACCCTGTCAATTCCAGCTCAGTGCTATATCTGGAAGGCTATTCCTTCTCTGAAACAGAGGTATTGGTGGTTGAGATGAATTCGGTGGATGATGTTCCTGTGTTACTTTCAACGATTTTGGCTGCGGAGATTAACGTGCATTACCTGTATCCGTTTATATTTCGACCCTCAGATAAATCGGCCTTAGCCATTCAATTGGAAGACTTGGATTTGGCCGCAGATGTGTTGAAATACAGCGATTTCCGCGTGCTATGCCAGTTTGACATTTCTCGTTAAGGTTCGCCTTCATACTGGTAAATTTGGGCGACCAAAACGTTTTGTGAGAAATAAGTTTCCTTAATCAAGCCAAAGCCTTGAGAAATAAGTATGGATTTGTAGTCGACCAAGGATCGAGTTCTCAAATTGGTAATCACTCTGAAAATTGGATAAAGGAAGCCCAAGGTGAGTCTTGCTCTCCATCTACCAAATTTAGGGTCCTTGGGAATATGAAAATCTGAGACATGGAGCTGCCTTCCTGGTTTGAGAACGTTTTTTATTGTCGTTGCTATTGTCTTCATCTCAAGAGTCTCAAAGCTATCCATAAAAAAGTGCGTGACGACGGCATCGAACTTTTTATTTCCGTAATCCCACGAATTCACATCACTTAGAATGGTTGTTACTCGATTTTCCTGAATGTTTCTTTTTTCGCGGCGTTTTTCCGCCTGATTCAGCATGGGCAGGCTTACGTCCAATGAAGTGATTTTAACAGTAGGATGGTTTTCTAAAAGAAAGGTTGAGAAACGCCCATCGCCGTCTCCCAGGATTAGGACCTCTTGCGTATTCAATAATGCTTTCCACCACGCTTCGCGACAACGTCGTAGTTGTCTGCCAAATACCAGATATTCCCAGAATTTATAGCTCTTTGCCAGTCGACCATAATTGGCAGGCGGATGGGGAGTCATGGTCTGCCAGTTAAAATCTATCCCTTTTTTATTCTGATTCTGAGAACTCGATTAGGCTCATGACCTTGAGGCCAGATGTATTCAGTAATTGTGATCCACCCAATTCAGGAAGATCAATAACGGCCGTAACCTCCACCACAGCTGCGCCCAATCTTTGAAACAATTTACTCGCGGCAAGAAGGGTGCCGCCAGTGGCAATTAAATCGTCTACAACGGCGATTCGGTCTTCCTTATCTACTGAGTCCATATGCACTTCTATCGTAGCCTTGCCGTATTCTAAAGAATAGTCTTCCGACACGGTCTCGAAAGGTAGCTTCCCTTTTTTTCTAACCAATACAAATGGCAAATTCATTTGATTGGCTACGGCACCGCCGATGACGAATCCTCTAGCATCCACACCAGCTATTCGATCAACACCTATCTCCTCGTAGTGTTGGCAGATGGTATCGACTATTGTCTTAAAACAGTCCGGAGTTTCAAATAGGGGTGTGACGTCGCGAAAACGAACCCCGGCTTCAGGCCAGTCGACCACGGTTCGAACATGAGATTTCAATTCGTCTAAAGTCATTGTATTGGGTTCTTGGTCAGTATTCTCATTTGAGCAATCTTTTCTCTACCTGTAAAACGATAGAAATAAAAAAGGTCTCCCGGAGGAGACCTTAAATTGGATAGGAACTTGGGGATTATTCGCGATTCGGATTCGCTCGTAATTTTGCCTGAATAATGGCATGAGCTCGTCGTTTGTATTGTTCACCCCCTCGAACGACATAGGAGTAATCCCACTCTTCGATTTCTTGGTATCGTTTCAGTTCCGCGCGTAGTTCTGCTTCAATTCGTTCTTGTTCTGCTACAGCAGCAAGTCGTTGTTGTTCGAGCTTTTCCTGTTGGCTCTTCAACCTAGCTGCTTCCTGCTTTGCTTTGCGGACCGCTTCTTCAGCAGCAGCCAATTCTTTATCGCGAGATTGGGAAGAACCTGTCGTCGAGGAAGCGAGGTCAGCTTGCCGTTTTTCAGCTGCTGCGAGTGATAGAGCTAAGGCTTCTAAGCGCTTGTTCGTTTCTGCAGCACGTTTGTCTGCTTCAGCTCTGGCAAGTTCTTCAGCTTCCAGGCGGGCCTGAACCTCAGCGATTTTCCGCTTCTGTTCATCTTTGGCTTGCTTGATCTGTAGCTCGGCTAAGCGGATGGCTTCGTTTTTCTCTGCTTCGAGGGCTGCGAGTTGTGCTGCTGATTTTGCTTCTTGCTCAGCGGAAGCCGCTGCTGCCGCAGCAGCTGCTTCGCTTGCCGCTTGCATGCCACTGGTGTCGCTTGTTGGCTCAGATTTTTTGCAGCCAACTCCGGTTAATAAAGTCGCTGCCAGTATGGTGATTAGGTATTTTTTCATATGGAAATTGTTTGTGTTGAACAAATGGTATGTCTGAAAATGAATCAACTTCTAGGAAAATCTAGAGATACTTGTGATGAGATTTATTCAAAGAGTTTCAGGGATTAGGGCGAAATACAAGGCTAGGATAACCGGTCTCTATAGTCTTCATAGGTGAATTTCTTAACAATTTCTAGCTTTTCACTATCAGAATGCCACAACGCGATAGAAGGTAATGACACGCCGTTGAAGGTATTGTTCTTTACCATGGTATAGTGAGCCATGTCTTCAAAAACCAAGCGATCACCGACTTTTAAGGGTTCAACAAAGGAATAATCTCCAATAATATCTCCAGCCAGGCAAGTCAGCCCTCCTAAACGGTAGGTGTGTGTTTTCTCATGAGGTAAGGCGGCTCCGATAATCGAAGGTCTGTACGGCATTTCTAATACATCCGGCATATGGGCTGTAGCGGAAGTATCTAAAATGGCGATGTCCATTCCGTTGTTTATAATATCCAGAACTTCGGTGACCAGGACTCCAGTATTCAGGGCAATTGCTTCGCCAGGTTCCAAATACACGTCCAGATCATGCCGCTTTTGAAAAGATTTAATCGTATCTATTAGGAGCTTAGTATCGTAATCTGATCTAGTGATGTGATGACCGCCGCCAAGATTGATCCAATTCAATTGATTGAACCATTGACCGAAGTTTTGTTCTATCACTTCCAGGGTCCGAGAGAGTGGTCCGGCATCTTGCTCACATAAGGTGTGGAAATGGAATCCAGTTATTCCGCTCAGGTCAGCACCTTTTATCATATCGACCGTTGCACCCAGGCGAGAGTGTTTTGCGCATGGGTCATAGAGCTCTACTTCGACTTCAGAATATTCGGGATTAATTCTAAGGGCCATTTCTACACTTTCATTGACTCCTTTTACGTAGTCTCTGTACCGGTGAAACTGTGACACAGAATTAAAAGACAAATGATGTGCAATCGGGGCAATGGATTCGATATCGCTTTGAGAATAAGCTGGGGCATAAACATGCACCTCACCTCCAAATTCGAGTTTCCCAAGTAATGCCTCATTAACCGAGCTTGCGGTTGTTCCGGCCAGATACTTTCTGATTAATGGAAAGGTGCTGAATGCAGCAAATCCCTTAAGTGCTAGTATGATTTTGCAACCCGCTTCGTCTTGAACTCGCTTTAGCAACTCAAGGTTTTCTTTGAGCCGACCTATGTCTATGATGTAACAAGGTGTCGGGGAGCTTTGAATATCCATACCCGGTTACTTTACAGCTCTGGGTGTTGGTCCAGTTCTTGAATTTCCCAAGGCAATCCGTAATTATTGAGATCCTGCATAAATGCATCGGGGTCGAGTTGTTCAATATTCCAAACACCTTCCTTTTTCCAATTTCCGCTCAAGATTTGTTTGGCACCGATCATGGCCGGAACTCCCGTAGAATAAGAGATGGCTTGGGAATTTACCTCCTCATAACAGGCTTCATGATCACATATATTGTACATGTAGATCGTTCGGGCTTCCCCGTCTTTTTTTCCGGATACAATACAGCCGATACACGTTTTACCCTTTGTTCTTTCACCTAAACTCGCAGGGTCGGGGAGTACGGCTTTTAAAAATTGCAAGGGCACGATTTCTTTTCCTTCGTACGTCACAGGATCGATTCGAGTCATGCCCACATTTTCCAATACTTTCAGATGAGTAAGGTATTGTTCAGAAAACGTCATCCAGAATCGAATTCGCTTTAGGCCGTCGAAATTTTGTATCAAGGATTCCAATTCTTCATGATACATTAAGTACGCGTCTTTTGGGCCAATGACCGGAAAGTCGAAGGTGTTCTTAACTGATAATGGTTCTGTTTCCTTCCAGGTTCCATTTTCCCAATAGCGACCGTTCGCGGTTATTTCCCTAATATTTATTTCAGGGTTAAAATTGGTAGCAAAAGCATGCCCATGATCACCAGCATTGGCATCGAGAATATCGATAAATTCTATGGTGTCGAAATAGTGTTTTTGGGCATACGCGCAGAAAACATTGGTGACTCCCGGATCAAAGCCTGATCCAAGCAGCGCTGTTAGACCTGCAGATTTAAAACGGTCCTGATAATCCCACTGCCACTTGTACTCAAATTTTGCTTCATCGAGTGGCTCGTAATTGGCGGTATCGAGATAATCCGCGCCGGTCTCAAGACATGCATCCATTATGGTCAAGTCCTGGTAAGGTAATGCAACATTGATAACAAGCTTTGGACTTATGCGCTTTATCAGCTCGACAAGGTCCTGCGTTTTATCTGCATCGACCTGAGCCGTGTGGATATTATTTTCAATTTCTGCGGCAATTTGGTCGCATTTTTCCACCGTACGGCTCGCCAACCATATCTCTGAAAAGACCTCGGGCAGCTGCGCGCATTTATGAGTTACTACCCGGCCGACGCCTCCGGCCCCTATTATCAATACCCTGCTCATGTTTGTGTTTTGTAAATCGCGACCAAGGCATAGGTAATATTATTGTGAATTCAATGGATTTTTTTGAATCTTATGGTTCCTGATCTGTGTCATTTAGGAAAACTTATCCGACAATTCTATTGTCCTCGGCCTTTCCGGTAGTCAACGGTGTCAGGTCCAACCCTATCTCATTCATCCAATATGTGGAAATTTATTCAAAATACCTTTTCTAGCTTCCTCGGAACTCTGCTTGCTCTACTTGTTATGGGCTTTGGCGGGTTCATTATTATCCTGATGGTGGGTCTTGCTTTCCAAGAGCCGGTGGCTGATATGCCTGACAGCGCTGTGCTTGTTCTAGATATTTCCATGAGCATCAACGATAAGCCTCCCTCGGTGACACTTGATGATCTGATTCAGCAAGCTATTTCAAATAATGAGATCCCTCAGTTGGGCCTCAGAAAATTGCTAAATGCGATCAAATACGCCAAGACCGATGATAAGGTGAAAGGTCTTTTTCTGACGGGAAATCTTCAGTCGGTTAACTTTGGTTCCGGCTATGCCGCGATCAGTGAATTGCGTGACGCATTAGTTGACTTTAAAACGAGCGGTAAGCCGATTGAAGCGTATGTCGTTAACGCAATGCCGAGAGATTATTTTCTTTTCTCAGTTGCCAATACGGTTTCGATGAATCCGTTTGGCGAATTGATGTTCAACGGGCTTGGAGTGGAAATGATGTTTTACGCCAACGCATTTGAGAAATGGGGAATCGGTGCTCAGCCGGTTCGCGTTGGTAAATTTAAGGCGGGAATAGAACCCTATGTTCAGGATCACATGAGTGAGGCCAACCGCGAGCAAACCACGATCTTAATTAATGGTCTTTGGGATTCATTGGCCAACGAGGTAGCAGAATCCCGGGGAATTGAAATCGATGCATTAGATGCCATTGCAGGTTCAGACCGTTCCTTTGTGGCTGAAAAAGCCAAGGAGCATGGCTTTGTAGATGAGTTGATTTACTTCGACGAAATGCTTGAAAAACTCAAATTGGTGGCCGGGGGTGAATCCGACGAGCGCACCTTTAGTCAGATTGATATGGCTTCATACATGGTCGCCAATCCGGTTAACGGACCTTCCAAGGACGAAGAGATCGCCATCGTTTATATTGAAGGAGTGATTGTTGCTGGCGAAGGCAGTTCAAGCCAAGTAGGCGGTGACAAGCTGGCACGCCGGATCCGCGAAATTCGCCTCGACGACGATGTCAAAGCCGTTGTATTGCGCGTAAATTGCCCCGGAGGCGGAGCTCAAGCTTCAGAAATCATTCAACGCGAAATTCGCCTCCTGGGTGAAAGTAAACCCGTAGTTGCTTCCATGGGCTATGTTGCGGCGAGTGGCGGTTATTGGGTATCTACTTATGCGGACCGGATTTTTGCTCAGGATAATACTATCACCGGATCAATCGGTGTTTACGGTTTGATTTTCAACATTCAGGAAGTTGCCAATAACGTGGGTATTACCTGGGACTATGCTGGCACTCACGATTATGCGGGAAGTTGGACGATGACTCGTCCGCAAACCGAAGCAGAAATGCAGCAGCTCGAAGAGTCCACTACCTGGTATTACGATAAATTCATTGAGAAAATTGCTGAGTCCAGGGACATGGAGATCGAGTATGTAGACTCAGTTGGACAAGGCCGTACCTGGCTAGGTAAGGATGCTTTGGACGTTGGCTTGGTCGACGAGCTCGGGGGACTTGAGGCAGCAATCCAGCACGCTGCTGAATTGGCAGATCTTGTAGAAGGTGATTATCAAGTTTCAGATTATCCCAAGGGCAACAATATGGACCAAATGCTTGAAGCATTGATTGCAGGTCAAGAATTGGATGTTTCGATCGACCCGGCTTCTAGTTTATTGCGTCAGGTGCAAAAGGATCTTGAACGCTTGAAGGCCTTCAATGATCCTCGTGGTATCTATCTTCTTCCGGAGATCAATTATCAATTTCTTAAGTAAACTATGGCGCAAAAGTCATTTACCCTTAACAGGGATACACAAGCTACACTCATTCCCGCAGGTGATGTTTTATCGTTAAAAGAAGGCACCGACGTTCACGTAACTCAGGCACTGGGTGGCACGGTCACCGTGCAGGCAAACGGCGGGCTTTATCGAATCAATTCAAAGGACCTGGACGCGCTCGGCGAAGAAGGTCGAACTCAATATACCGTTGAAGAAACCTCAGCTCCGGTTGTCGAAGGTGAATTTTCTGAGGATCATGTTTGGGAAGCTTTGAGAACCTGCTTTGATCCAGAAATACCCGTCAATATTGTCGACTTGGGGCTTATCTACGATCTAAGCGCTGTTGATCAGGGAGGAGGAGCCTTTGAGGTATTCGTCAAAATGACCCTGACCGCTCAAGGTTGTGGCATGGGACCGTCCATTGCAGCTGATGCTCAGCAAAAGATAGACGCCTTACCTGCAGTGAAATCTTCTCAAGTGGATATTGTTTGGGATCCTGTTTGGACACCTCACATGATCAGTGATGAAGGTCGAAAGATCCTCGGCTTAAATTAGAGCAGGTTAAAAATAGGTAGTCGCAACTATTCTGATTTAGGCAGAGCTCGATCACCGACTTGTCCGGCGAAGCTCGGTTGAGCGTAGCAGGAGCGAGCCGTCGTCGAAACGGCGGTTTGGGCCAAACCGCTCTACCATTTTCAGCGACAGAATAGGGTTTATATGCTCTAAATCATCCATACCAGGCGTCCTGCCACTGCTCTGGATACCAGCGTCCCTCGTCCATTTCAATTACGTCGAAGTCCGTTACTAATCGCTTATCTGGTTTGACCCCATAGGATTCAATTAGGTTTGGGATAAATTCCCTGGTTTCATCATCACGCCAACCACGCTTACTCATGAAGCTGTTATAAATAAGGATTTCTTCATCGGTGAGGTTTCTGCCTGTTTCTAAACACCAGGTGAGCACATCCTCGTTTGATTTTTCTGAAAGTACCTGGGCGCTCACGTCTTCATGAGTTACCTGAAGGTAGCGACATGTTCGTCCGTCAAAGCCGTCGCCAAGCATATCGAAGTAATCCTCAGGTAATCGCTCCTCGCCCTTGAGGCGGATCTTCGAGCACATACGTGCAAAATAAAACAGCTTTCCTGTTTTTTCAAAACAGCCGGCGAGGCCTTTGATTTCCATAACTTATTGAACTTTATTGGCTGATGGCAGAGCCAGTAAAAAAAGAAATTGAGTTGGTAGTTACCTGAGGCGCTTATTACTGGACAGTTAGGAAACCCCTGCTTTGCTTAGGCCTCTTTATGTTACCTGCGCACCAATGAAATGGATTGATAAACTAGAAAAACGCTTTGGCCATCTGGCTATCCAAAATCTGGCTTTGTACCTGGTGATTGGTCAGGTATTCATTTTTGCGCTTATATATTTCGGGAGGATAACCCCATCCATATTAGAATTAAATTCCACCTTGGTTTTGCATGGCCAGATATGGCGTCTGTTTAGTTTTATGCTTATTCCGCCCGGAACAGGCATACTGATGGCCTTTGCCTGGTATGTTTTTTGGATGATTTCCCAGGCATTAGAAGCTCAGTGGGGAACATTTAAATACAATCTGTTTTTATTGATCGGGGTCCTCGCCACTTGGTTAGCTTCTCTGGTATTACCTTATGGATACTTCACCAATTATTACATAGGCATATCTGTGTTTCTTGCGTTTGCGACCTTGTATCCAAATTTTGAGTTTCTTCTTTTCTTTATTTTGCCGGTAAAGGTGAAGTACTTAGCATGGCTCTCCCTGGGATTGATGGCTGTGGCTTTTATGCAACCTTCCATGGCCACGCGATTTGGAATCATCGCAGCTTTAGCCAACTACGCATTATTCTTTGGAAAAGATTTGTACCAGGCATTTCACTACCGACAGCGGCGAATTGAACACGAGAAAAAGGCAGAGGCCTACGCTGAAGAAGCATTCCATACTTGTGAGACTTGTGGCGCGACTGATAAGTCCAATCCGGAACGGGAGTTTCGCTATCGGGAAGGTCAAGGGATTTGCAGCGTATGCATCGACAAAGAGTCCAAGGCTGAAGCTTAAGTGGGCGATCTCATTATCCGCCTCCGACAAATAATTCAAACCTGAGTTTATCAGGGATTGTGTCGATGAAACCTGATCGCACTAGCCGCACTTTTAGAACTTCAAGATTTCCGCCCGGGGATCGTCAACTTCGTTTGCGATTATAAAAAACACCAGAAAATCCGTTTCACTTGTATTGAACATCCGGTGAAAGGTGCCCTTGGGTTGGTAGAAACAATCTCCAGCTTTGATGACAAATTCCTCATCTCTCCTATACATGATTCCTTCTCCTTCTGTGATGATGAAGAACTCATCCATATGGGGATGACAATGTTGTGGGCAATTATGATGACGCGGAAAAATGCGAGTCATCTCAATATCAAATGGGTGCACTGGATTGCCGTCTTTAGCTGATCCCAGTGCTGCGGATACGTGGCGACGAAGCCGTTTGTATTTTTTTCACCCCCCAGAAGTTTTCAACTTCAAGCACGTCGTCTAAGTTTATAAGTGGTGGAACTGACATGAGTTTCACCTTAACAAATCACTTCATCAACAGGAGTTTAATCCTTCGAAAATAGCTTTGGATCCGGAATCGGCGTTTTACTAACCCGTTTTACGATCAGGTAAATAATGGGCGTCGCAAAAAAGAAAAGCAGTAGGGGAAAAATCCAAACGCCTCTTGTGGGTCCGCTGAAATCCGTGCGTCGAATGATGTCAATTAACGCCCAGATCCAAAGGGCAAATAAAAGAAGAATTAAGATCTCAGGAAGACCAAGTCCCTGTATGGAAGAAAATATCATCGGATGTTTAGCTTGGGTTAGGTCTGCACGATCAACAGATTTGTTTTCTTTGGGTTTAACAGGGAGAAACCGGATTTTATTCAGAATTAGTTTCGGAAAGTTTCCTGATCAACACAGCTGATACAAGTTCCGTGCTTATTGTAATGCGATCTTATGGTGACTTAGGTTTTCCGAACCTGTCTCAGTTATCTGGTAATTTCGCTCAATCCTGACTCCACCTATTCCTTGGATGTAATTTCCTGGCTCCAGTGTTACCACGTCGCCAACCAACAGAGTGTCTGTAGATTCACTAACGATCGCTGGTGGCTCTGGGTGCTCCAAGCCGAGACCATGTCCTGCATGACTCGGGAGAGCCTCGAATCCCTTTTGGATCATAGTATCAGAGCAGATATCGAAAATGGTCTTGCAGGCTACTTCGGCTTTTAGAGTTTTCTCACCAGCTTCAAGGCTAGCGATGCAGGCATTCATCAAAGCCCGTTGATCATCAGAAGGTTCTCCTACAGCAATCGTATTGGTGAAATCGCTTCGGTATCCATCGAGAATAACTGAGTAATCCAGAATATAAAGATCACCTTCCTGTAGAGTGTAATCTACCGGTAAACCGCCTGCCTTGGGGAGATTTGCATTGGTTGCGCGGAAATCGCCATAAACGACGCAGGGTCTGCCAGCCTGCTCAAGTACCGCGGCGTGCACATTTCGGTAAACGGCCATTTCGGTTACTCCAGGACGAACAAAATCAAGTGCGGCACGATGACCCGCTTCACAGACCTCCATGCAGGTTCTTAGGTGAGCCACTTCGTCAGCTTCTTTTTTGCGACGCAGAAATTTAATGACATCGCCCAATTTGATATTTACGTCGCAATCTCCAGTTACTGTTTCAAGGGCTGCAACAGGAAGGGAATCGCCTTCAATCGCCCCGGAAGAAAAATCGAGTATGCCGAAATGTTTCTTGAGCGCAGTCGCCTGTTTGTAATCCCGATTGTCCACCGAGTTTTTTCCATCGTACCAGACTTCCGATATGGTTTCGTCAACGTAAGCCTCTCCGCTTAACGATTTGAGAGTAAAGTTATCGGCCAGTGCGGTTACCTTGCCAGATCGCTCCATATGCAGCCATACGCTTTGTCCGGCAGAGAAACTGACGGGATTTACCCAAATATTGGAAAAATACTTAACGTGTCTCGGATTGGAGATAAGCACCCATTCCACAGAATCGGGTAAGGCAGCCCATAAACGGGCACGGCGTTTTAAACAGCCTTCTTGAGTGAGCATAGGTTATAAACTAATAGGCGACTATATTGAGGATTTTTCCCGGAACGTAAATGACCTTTCTGACCGTTTTCCCTTCGATACTATTTTTTACGCGCTCCTGGCTGAGTCCCAAAGCTTCCACCGTTTCTTTGTCGGTGTCTGTAGGAATCAAAATTTCTCCGCGATGTTTCCCATTTACCTGAACCACGATTTTGACCTCGCTAAGGATGAGTTTTGTTTCATCGAAGCTTGGCCATGGGGCATCGCTAATAGAACCAGAGCCTCCCAGGCGATCCCACAACTCTTCGGCGATATGCGGAGCCATAGGGTTTAATAACTGGATAAAGGCTTTCGCTGTTTCTTTCGAATAATTGGCCGTCTTTACCATCAGGTTAAGCAGTATCATTAATTGAGAAACTACTGTGTTGAAATTAAGACGTTCTATGTCCTGAGTGACTTTCTTGATACTTTCATGCAAAAGCTTGTCCATGTCTTTGTTGGTTTCAGGTCCTTCGCTTAACTTGGGATTAAGCCCGCCTTCCTCTGTGACGACTTCTCGCCACAATCGTTTAATGAAGCGGAACACTCCTTCAATCCCTTGGGTGTTCCAAGGCTTCATGTCTTCGATCGGCCCGAGGAACATTAAAAATAATCGAGTGGCATCTGCGCCGTAGGATTTAATCAGGGTATCGGGGTTCACCACATTGCCGCGGCTTTTACTCATCTTGTGTGAACGCGCATCCAATTTGACGGTGGGATCGCTCTTGAGCACCCAACTGTCACCCAGCTTCTCTACATCTGATTCTGCTACCTTTGATTTGGTAAGCTCCAATGCTTCGATTGTGGAATCGTAAGAAACGGCATTGCCGTTTGCATCTGAATATAGGGTGAATTCCATTTCGCCAAGAATCATTCCTTGGTGGAGTAACGCTGGGAACGGTTCAGGGCTGGGAGTAACTCCTTCGTCAAACAGCACTTGATGCCAGAAACGGGCGTAAAGAAGGTGCAAATTAACATGCTCTGCACCTCCAATATAGAAATCAGGAACACCCCAGTATTCGGCAATTTTAGGATCAATTACTGCCTCTGTGTTTTTCGGATCGCAGTAACGCAAATAGTACCAACATGAACCAGCCCATTGGGGCATGGTATTGGTCTCTCGGGTACCGGATACCCAGTTGTCCCCTTCAGGTTTTTCTGAGGAGCGAGGAATTGATTCGCCCGTTTCGATGTTTAACCACCTTTCGAGCCATTCTGTGACTCCTGCCAAAGGGCTTTCACCGGTTCCGATTGGTTCGTATGATTCCACATCCGGGAGTTCCAGGGGTAGCTGACTTGTTGGGGTGGGTAGGGCGTAGTGAACTTCGCCATCCGTTTCGAAGGTGACAGGTTCCTCGGATAAGAATTCCCTAAAAGGGTTTGTTTCGTCCGTGGTCGCTTTTTCGTAGTTTTCTTTTGAAACCCACATTACCGGAAAAGGTTCGCCCCAGTAACGTTGACGGGAGAACAGCCAGTCGCGGAGTTTATATTGTACGCTGGCTGAACCCAGTTCCTGACCTTCCAGATTTGCGATGATTTTTGCTTTTCCATCATCGGAGGACATTCCGGTGTATTCGCCGGAATTGAGCATAGTTCCTTTTCCGCAGAATGGGAGTTGAGTCGGCTCATTGTTAGCCGCTGCTGCCTCATCTTGAATCACTTGCTGAATCGGGATGTTCAATGCTGTGGCAAATTCGAAGTCTCGCTCATCATGGCCAGGTACCGCCATAATTGCTCCGGTCCCATAACTCATCAAAACATAATCCGCTACCCAGATTGGTACTTTGGCTCTATTTACGGGATTAATGGCATAGCTTCCCGTGAAAACTCCGGTCTTATCTTTGGCGAGATCGGTACGTTCTAAATCGCTCTTTTTCGCTGCGTTTATTCTGTATTGGGCAATGGCCTCTTCCTGCTCAGCCGTAGTAAGCTTATCGACCAATGGATGTTCAGGAGATAGCACCATATAAGTAACTCCGAAAAGAGTATCCGGGCGGGTTGTGTAAATGGGGAGTTGTTCAGAACGTCCTTCGATACTGAAATTCACTTCTGCTCCAGTTGAGCGCCCGATCCAATTTTTTTGCAGACGGATTGATGAGTCAGGCCAACTCAGATCTTTGTGGCCTTCGAGTAATCGTTCGGCATACGCAGTTATTTTAAGGACCCATTGGCGCAATTTTCGCTTTTCGACGGGATGATCACCTCGTTCGGATTTACCATCGATCACCTCCTCATTCGCTAAAACAGTACCTAAGGCAGGACACCACCAAACCGGTTGATCGGAGACGTAAGCGAGGCCACGTTTAAACAGTTGCAGGAAAATCCACTGAGTCCACTTCATGTAACCTGGATCGGTGGTATTTATCTCTCTATTCCAATCAATGGCGAAGCCCACTTTCTGGAGTTGGGTGCGAAATATTTTTACGTTTTGCTCAGTAACAATCCGAGGATGAGTACCGGTTTTTATGGCATACTGTTCCGTCGGAAGACCAAAGGCATCCCAACCCATAGGCTGCAACGTGTTAAATCCTTGAGCCTTTTTGTACCGTGCCAAAATATCGGGAGCCGTATAGTTTATGGCATGTCCTATATGAAGTCCGTCGCCCGAAGGATAGGGATACATCGACAGAATGTAGTATTTTGGTTTTTCGGAAAAATCCTTGGCTTGAAAACTCTTATTTCCGGCCCAAAAATTTTGCCAATGCGCTTCGATTTTGGAGAAATTATAGTTTGTTGTTGGTGTCGACATAATGAAATGAAGTGAACTAGCTTGATTGAAACGAATTACCAGTCAATAACCCAAACTATGATTCCATTTCGGATCCTTTCCCTATCCTTTGCCCTGATTACTGCCCTGTTAACATCCGGTTGTGAAACGACCCAATCTACCAAAAAAACGAGCGGATCGAAGAGCGCTTCTGGTGATGGATTTAGACAATTATTGGAGGCGGTAGTTCGTATCGATGTCAGAGAAGTAACCTACAATGGTGGTTCGAAACGGAATATCAGTGGCGTGGGCTCCGGCGTGATTATTTCGGAAGAAGGCCACATTTTGACAAATGCCCATGTGGTTTCAACGTTTGCTGAAGAGATTCGCATTACGCTCTCTAATTTGGAACGAGTTAGTGCAGAGCTCGTAGGGTGGGATCACTGGACTGACCTGGCGTTGCTTAAGTTGGACCTTGAAGAACTCGAGGAGCGCGGCTTGACCTTCACTCATGCAGAATTTGGCGATTCGGATAAAGTTTACCCGGGCCTTACCGTCTTTGCGGTGGGAACGCCCAATGGACTGACCCGAACGGTTAGCCGTGGAATCATTTCCAATACCAACCGGTTTTTCGAAGGTGAGGATGGGGTCCGTGGATACGAAACCGGATACTTCAATACCTGGCTACAAACCGATGCCGCCATTAACCCGGGAAACAGTGGTGGACCGTTGGTGGATGAGAATGGCAAAATCTTAGGTATTAATACTCGAGCCTATTTGGGATCGAATAATCTTGGTTTTGCAGTCCCTTCGCAGACGGCCCAATTTGTTCTGGCCGGTCTTTTAGAGGAAGAGGAAATTATTCGAAGTTATGTGGGAATCGTTCTTGGTCCTATGCAGGACCTGGAAACCTTTTATAACATCCAAGCAAATCAGGGGGTTTTAGTTGAAAGCGTAGATCTCGGATCTCCTGCAGCTACTAAGGGCATTCAGCCCGGCGATATTCTAATTTCTATGGATACGAACGGTCTTGATGGTCGTTTTCCCGAACAACTACCCCCGATACAAAACCGCATCGCGAATTACCCTGTGGACTCAGAGATTACGTTTGAGATCAGTCGTCAAGATGAGCGACTTACCGAGACCCTTAAAACCGAGAGACTTGAAAGTCGGGTAGGCGAAGAGTGGGCTTTTGAGAAATGGGGACTGAGTGTTCGTGAAGTGAGTCGATCATACGCCCGTGAAAACAAATTGGTTTCCGATGATGGGTTTCTTGTTTTGGGAGCCAAAACAGCGTTCCCGGCAGATCTCGCCGGAATCCGATCGGGAGACATTGTTTCTAAAATTAACCGGGAGCCTGTGGGCTCTTTGATAGACCTAAAAGCCATGCATGAGGAATTTGACGGTGATGCAGAACCTCTGTTTGTTGAAGTCACCCGAAATTTCCGGACATCCCTTTTTATCCTTAAACCATGAGATTATTTTTTGTTTTAATTCTGGCATTTGTATTGAGTGCCATCCCGCTGAATGCTGATCCGTTTCCAGAGAATCTAAGTGAATTAGTTCTCGAACGATCCAAGACGATTGTGGCACTCGAGTTTGTTGTCGAACGCGAGATGGATCGTCAGGAGGGATATACTTACGGACTCATCGTTGATGAGAAAGGAACGATAGTGGTATTGGAAAGTATGATTCCTTCATGGATTCCGGTTGAGAAATTGAAGAAGTTCATTGGGTATTCCCTTCCGCAAGGGGACGAAGAATACCCGCTGGTGTATTTGGGAAAGGACTACTCTTCGGGCTGGCACGTCTTGTCATTCAAAGATGGGCTTCCGGATGCTTTTACTCCAATCACTGATTTTGAATTCGCAACCGCTCATATGGGAGATTCAGCTTTTGGTGTAGGTGGTGTGGGCAAAGAGCTGGGATTCGATCCCTACGTACTCACTGCACGTGTAGCGATGACTAAGCGTATGCCCGATCGTCAGGTAATATTTAGGGACGATCTTACGAATCCGGGATGTCCTGTTTTTAATGTTGAAGGTGCATTTATTGGGTGGGCAACAGATCCCTTGTCCTACAAACGAGTTATGAACCTTGGCCGAGATACGCTTAATGTGACGATGAGAAATCCAGAGGAATCCTCTGTCGCACTGAGTAGTGGAGACTTTTTAGAATATCTCGAAGCTATTGATCCTGAAAACGTGGAAGGTCCACGATCTTGGGTCGGCGTTTCTGGGATGCAGCCTATAGATCCTGAAGTGGCCGAATACTTGGGGATCAAAAATCAATCGGGCATCGTTTTGAGTGAGATTCTCGAAGGGAGCCCTTCGAGCGAAGCTGGATTGGAAAATAATGACATCCTCATAATGGTGGATGGAGAGGTACTTCCACAATTTCGCCCCGACTACGCAATCACTCCTTATTTTCAGAAATTAATTCGCCAGAAAAAATCGGGTGAGATTATGTCGGCCGAAATTATTCGTGGCGAAGAAAGGATTTCATTTACAATAACGGTAGGTACCGGTCCCAAGAATGTAAGGGAAGCGGATTATCATTACTATGAAACATTAGGTTTTACGGTCCGTGAATTTTTACTGACAGACGGTATCAGTCGCCGGTTGCCCAAAGATGAAATGAAAGGTGCCATTGTAAATTTCGTTAAACGAAGTTCGGCTGTTGAAACAGCCGGCCTGAGAAATGGCGATTGGATCAAGCAGGTGGAGGGTGTGGTTGTTGATTCTTACGAGACTGTTCTTGAGTTTTTGAGCGGTGTTGAAATTGATGACGAAAAGACGGAATTCGTCCTGCTGGTTGAACGTAACAATGAGACTTCCTTCGTTCGCGCTCAGTTAAAATGAGAAATCCTTATTAATGTTCACAGGAATTGTAGAGGAGACAGGACGTATTATTAGCTTTGAGCCAGGTAATGCTGGCTTAGTCTTGAAGCTTTCCGCCAACAAAGTGTTGGGTGATATCGCTCTAGGCGACAGTATCGCTGTGAACGGTTGTTGTTTATCTGCCACTTTTCTCGATAAGGAGTCCGAGGAAATTCACTTTGATGTTCTTGAGGAAACCAAACGCTTAACTTCATTTGCAGACCTTGAGGTCGGATGTCTCGTAAACCTTGAACGTAGTTTATCGTTCAACGGGAAAGTGGGTGGGCATTTCGTGACCGGGCACATTGATGCTACGTGTCAAATTGAAGTGTTCGAGCAACAAGGTAATGATTATTTCCTGCGTGTTTCTATACCTGAAGATCTATCGAAATATGTTATCATGAAAGGCTCTATTTCTCTGGATGGTATTTCTCTAACTGTTGCCGAGGTGACCAATCGCAGCTTGGCGGTGTGGTTGATTCCCACCACCATGGAGTTAACAAACCTTAGCCAAAAAAAGGTGGGGCATTTAATGAACCTTGAATTTGATATGCTTGGAAAATATGTTGAATCCTTAACCGTAGGTAAACGCAATGCGGTCTCAGATTGAATCGGTAATCAATGAGTTGAAGCGTCTTAAGCAAGAAGGCGTCGAGGGAATCTATATCGGTGATTCTACCTTGTCTGATTTACGAGCTAAGGTGGGTACCGATGATTCTGTATTACCACCAAAACCTTCAGAGTCAAAAGTTGAGGATACTCCTCAACCCTACGTATCCAAAAGGTCGGCTCAGAAAGGGAAATCCTTGCAGGATCTTGTCAAGGGCGGCCCGATCGAGGTGTCTGGTAAAACACCAAAACCTCAAATTTCTCTCAATCAACACGGGAAACCCATTTCTGCAATTTCCGGATCGCCACCCGAAATCAATTTGCCCGAAGGGGACAAGCAAACGCGTTGGGATGCTCTCAAGGAAATAGTTCTCAATGCCCCGGTTTGTCAGGAGCATTTAAATCCTGGGGCTCAGGTGGTATTTGGTGTTGGTGACGTAGATGCCGATATCTTTTTCTGCGGCGAAGCGCCGGGTGGTGATGAGGAGAAGCAAGGCGAACCGTTTGTTGGGAAAGCAGGGGAGTTGTTGACCAAGATCATCACGGCCATGGGTTTGAGTCGCGAATCCGTTTATATTGGCAACATCATGAATTGGCGACCCGAGATGCCAACGCCGGTTGGAAATCGTCCACCAACACTCGAAGAGATGGCTTACTGTCTTCCCTATTTGAAAGCGCAAATAGAAGTGGTGCAGCCTAAGGTGATCGTTGCTCTTGGTATGACTGCTGTGAATGGTCTTTTAGGTCCTGATCCCAAACGCAGGATGGGCGAAATCCGCGGTCAGTTTTTTGATTTTAATAATACTTCAATGTTGGTGACCTACCATCCATCCTACCTTCTTCGTTATGCGACTATGAAAACGAAGCGCTTGGTTTGGGAGGATATGCTTTTAGTGATGGAGCGCGTTGGAATGTCGGTTTCGGAAAAACAAAAAGGATTTTTTCAATAAGCGCTACTGATGGTATGGCTGGTTCAACAGACATAGTATTTATAAACCCTCATTTTTCGGTTCTTCCTGATTCGCTAAAGCAGGTAATTTTTGAGCCACAGCTGCTAAAGGAGGCCGGGCTTTTAATCAAAGAACTTCGCGGTCGAGGAGCTACCTATTTTTTTAAACTTCGTGAAGATAGATGTGTCCTTCGACATTATTGGCGTGGGGGTTCTGCACGTCACTTTTCTAAGGATAGGTATGTTTGGATGGGATTGAAGAGAACTCGCTCCTTCCGTGAATGGAAATTACTTGAGCAACTCGAGTCACTAAGCCTTCCAGCACCTCGCAGAATTGCTTTGAGGATTATTCGCACAGGATTGTTTTATCGTTCCGATATTGTTACCAAAGAAATACAGGATAGTGTGTCTTTGTCCGCTACGCTCAAAGTGGAAGATCTCGAGAAGTCAGTTTGGATGAGGATTGGAAGAATGATTCGTCTTTTTCATGATCACAATGTTTATCATCAGGATCTCAACGCCAGTAATATTCTACTCACCTTACAATATTGCTACCTCATTGACTTTGATCGTGGAAGGATCGACGCAGGGAATGGGTGGAAAGCAGGTACGCTCAATCGCTTGAAACGATCCCTTGAAAAATTCGCTACGAACGAAACCACCTTCCACTATGATCCTGGGAAATGGATGTCCTTAATGGACGGATACCAACAGGTGGATTAGCGAATATTGCTATTCGTGCCGCAACGCATCTATCGGATCAAGTCGGGAAGCCATGTAGGCCGGGTAGAGTCCGAAGATGACTCCAATGGCGGCTGAGACACCCAGCGATACACCTACTATCCACGACTTGATGATGGTGGTCATGCCAAATTTATCCGTCACAATTTCACAAACACCATAGGCGATTGCGATGCCAATGACTCCGCCCATGACACTCAACACAACGGCTTCAATAAGAAACTGAGTTAGCACATCGAGGGAGCGGGCACCGACCGCGACCCGTATCCCAATTTCACGGGTACGTTCAGTGACTGAAACGAGCATGATGTTCATGATACCAACTCCACCCACCAGTAATGAAACGGCTGCCACAATTGTCAGGAAGGTCGTCATAGTTTGGGTCGTTGAGGTAAATGCTTCAGTAAGTTCTGACTGGCTTCTCACGCTGAAATCATCGTCCTGTCCATCGATCAATTTATGGGCCTGTCGTAAGGTCTGGGTTACTTCCTCCTTCGCCATGTCCATGACATCTACGGTGGTAGCACTTACGAATATGGAGCTAACGTACTGAGAGTCACCGCGAAGTCGAAACGCAGCTGTTGTCAAGGGTACGAGCACGGTGTCGTCTTGATCCTGGCCACCTGAGCCTTGTCCTTTGGCTTCAAGCACACCTATGATTTTGAAGGGCGTTTTTTGAATACGAATGGTTTGGCCAACCGGACTGACACCTCCGTACATGTTTTCAACTACGGATGCTCCCAAGACAGCCACCTTTGTTTTGGCTCGGATGTCTCGTTCTGTGAACATGTTTCCGTCTTCTACTGTCCAGCTTTTAATCGTTAAAAATTCAGGGTCTACGCCTTGCACCGAGGTAAACCAGTTCGTGCCTCCACCAATAACCTGTCCGCTCGCTGTTACAATTCCTGAAACAGCCATGATCAAATCACACTGTTCGCGAATTATATCGATGTCTTCAATGAATAGCGTGCGGGAACTACCTGCTCCTCTTCGGATGCCTCCCAGGGAGTTTGAAGAGGATCTAATCATCAGCAGATTGGTACCCAATGAATTTATACGCTCTTCGATGTCTTTTTGAACACCATCACCAATCGAACGCATCACGATTACAGCTCCTACACCTATGATGATCCCCAGCATGGTGAGTATGCTTCGGGTTCTGTTTTTCATCAGACTTCCCTGAGCGATGGCGAGTAGTTTAAAAAATTTCATGGTCGTGTCATTAAATTCCGATTACGCCGGAGAATTCCTCGAGTTGTTTTCGAGCGTTGCTTCTTTCGGCAATTTCTGTGTCACGAACAACAAGACCATCTTTCATTTCAACGCAGCGTTTGGAGAACATGGCGATATCGGGTTCATGAGTTACAAGTATGATGGTTATACCCTGGTCATTCAATTCCTGGAAAAGCCCCATAAGGTCGAGTGAGGTTTTTGAGTCCAGGTTGCCGGTGGGTTCGTCGGCCAGAATGAGGGCGGGATCATTGACCAAGGCTCGGGCGACCGCAACGCGTTGCTGCTGTCCTCCGGAAAGCTGTTGTGTTTGGTGGTCCATACGGTCACTCAAACCAACGCGTTCCAGGCATTGAGCTGCCTTTTTCTTGGGGCTTATCTTTGCCTTCGTTCTCTGATAGACCAAAGGCAATTCGGTGTTCTCCAGAGCTGATGTTCTAGAGAGGAGATTAAATCCTTGGAACACGAAACCGATTTTTTCGTTTCGAATATCCGCCAGCTCATTCCTGGATAGTTTACCAACGGGAACTCCATCTAGTAAATAACCGCCGGATGTGGGTTTATCCAAGCATCCTACGATATTCATGAATGTGGATTTTCCAGAACCGGAAGCACCCATGATACTGACAAATTCTCCGGGTTGAATGGATAGGTTGATGCCACGAAGCGCATGAACTGGCTCGGCCAATTGATAGGTCTTTTTTAACTCAATTGTTTTAATTACCTCTGCCATATCGTTAATTCCTTCTAAATTAAAAGATGCCTCCGCCTCCGCGGCCACCTCTTCCGCCTCCAGGTCCACCGCGACCAAATGGATTCTGGGCGTTTTGATTAGTGGAGGGTGTGAGCACTTTTGAAATAATTTCCTGGCCTTCGGGAGGCTCTTCGTCACGTAAGGCCATGACTTCGGTAGTGATGCCGTCAGATACACCCGTTCGCACAGCCATCATTTTTAATGTTCCGGATTCATCCTTATACCAAATCGTTCCGATAGCAGGTCGGTTACCACCGCCTCCACCAGCACCACCGCCACCTCCGGCGAATCCACCGCCACCAGCGCCTCGTTGTCTGCGTTGACCTCCTTCGCCACCTTGTCCTCTTTGGCGTTCGCCATCCCCGGCTGCCTCACGGCGTGCTAAGGCTTCTTCGCGAATCTTAGCCATGGCTTCTAACATTTCGTCGCTCTGCTTTAAACTCAATGCTGAAGCTGGTACTGATAATACGTCCTGTGCTTCATCCACTACAAAATCTAGTGTGGCTGTCATGCCGGGTAAAAGGATGTGCCTTGGGTTTTCAGTTTCTACTACCACGGTGTAGTTCACTACGTTCTGTATCACTGCTGGCTGTAAACGAATTTCAGACACGTTGCCGACAAAGTTTCGTTCAGGATAGCTTGCTACGGTAAACCTTGCTTCCTGGCCTTCCTTGATTTGGCCGATGTCGCTTTCGTCCACGTTGGCCAGGATTTCCATCAAGGCTAAATCTTCAGCGATAATAAAGAGGCGGGGCGTGTTCAGGCTCGCAGCTACGGTTTGCCCTTTTTCCACGTTGCGATCGATTATGACACCACTGATAGGTGCTCGGATTTCGGTAAACTCACGACTCCGTTGAATGCGCTCAAGAGCCGCTTCCGAACTCAAGACAGCAGCTTCCGCTGTTTCTCTTCCGATATCGTAGGAGAGGAAGTCATTTCCAGAAAGGTATCCTTTTTCAAAGACAGGGAAAAATCTATCATACTCAATTTGAGCGCGCCTGAGATTCGCTTTTTGTCTCATGAGGTCGGCTTCTGCACTCTTCACCTGGGCATCGAGAACAGATGGGTCGATGAGAGCGACGAGTTGTCCGGCTTCCACAATATCATTAAAATCTGCGTACACCTCATCGATGGTACCAGATACTTGCGTCCCCACTTCGACCAACTCACGGGCAACCAAAGTGCCGGTAGCAGTTATCATGTTGAGGATGTTATTTCGCTCTATCTTGCCGAAGTTGTACTGGGGACCAGACTCTGCCGAACCTTCTTTTTGGCCATAGAAACGATAGCCGCCGTAGCCGAGGCCAGCCAGGAGGATTATAATGATGATCGCTTTTTTCATAAAGTTATTGGAGTACGGGGACTTGGGTATTCAATTTGTTAATTAAAAAGGTTTCAAGGGTACCATCTTGCAAAGTAATATCCAAGCGGTTGGTAAATAGATCGAACCAGGATTCTTCTACCGCAACAGCTGCGTCTAGACGGGTAGAGAGCAAGCTGTTCACGTCAAGGAGAGTAGCTGCTCCAGCATCGTAACGTGCTTGCTCTGCTTCCAATGCAGCGTCGGCTGATCGTAATTGATCTGAAGAGAATGCTAGTTGTGCTTTGGCGGTATTAAAATCGAGTACGGCCTGAAGAAGGTCGGTTCGAGCGGTTTGTTTCAAGCCGACCATATCAATCTCCTCTTGTCGGAGTTGAAGTGTTGCCCGAGCCACATTGGTGCTCGTGCGTCTTCGGTCAAAAATGGGTATGTTTAGGGTAAGCCCACCAGAAAGTTCCGGTTGTCTAGACAGGAATTGTGAGGCAATACCCGTTCTATTGTCCTGACCCGAATAATTGGTTCTCAGGCTAGCGGAAGCCGTTAATGAAGCTTTCCCTCCAGATTTGGCTATTCGAATTCCTTCATCCGCTGCTTGAAGTCGGAACTCCTGAGCTAATAGGTCGGGACGTGCCAGGATCCGGCCCCAAGAAGATTGTACGTCAGGATCTGGAAGGTAGTCGCTATTTCCCCATCCACTATTTTCTAAATCGAGAAGGATTTCAGTTTCTGGGGGTAAAAGTAGGAGTTCTTTTAAAAAATATAGGCTTCTTTGGTGCGTCTGTTTTGCTTGGGCCAAGCGGCGTTCACTATCTGCTACCAGTGACTGCTGCCTAAGCACGTCGGCCTCAATACGGATCTGGTTTTCAAAACTGACTATGATGCGGTCCAGGTTTTCCTGTCTTGAGGCGAGCTCCTCGGTCTGGATTTCAATCTCTTTTAGCCGGAGTATGGCCTCCATATAGCGAAAAATAGAGTTGAATAGAATTATATGACGGGAACGATCAAGGTCGCGTATGCTAGCTTCCAATGTGGACCGTGCTTGATTGATGGAAGCTTCCCGGCCACCGCCTGTATAAAGACCTAAAGAGGAGTTTAAGCTCCCGTTTAACGACTCCGTCAAAGTTCCGTCTTCCCAGACCGGCTCGTTCCCGTTGCCGAAATACCTGAGGTTACCACCTAAAGATCCTGTTAGATTGGCTTGCGAATCCGCTTCTTCAAACTGGAGATCGTTTTCTCGTAGTTCAATTTGCACCTTGGATCGCTCGAGGGTCAAATTTCGGTTCAACGCCAGAGAAATGACATCGGAAAGCGCAAGCGTGCGAGTGGATCGATTTTCAATTTCAGGTGCTTGACCTGAAAGCATACCTGCTGAGCAGGTTAGAATTAAAATAAGGAAAATGGTACGATGCATAGGGATTAGCCAATGGCTAGAGCTTCTGACATAACGTGAGATGTCGATACGAGGTTTCATTTTTATTCTTTATTTTGTCAATACCTGGAATCTCGATCCGTTATGAGTAAATGAGACTTTTTCATTGCGCCGCTCAGCCTGGAAAATCAGCCTCAAACACTTTTCCCCACAGGTGCCTAAAATACCAGTTTTCGTCTACTTGATCTCCAAATAATTATGAATACTCTTATGCCTTCTTTTTTGGCAACCTCCACCTCCTGGCCGTTTTTGGTGCTGGCGATTGGAATCCTCTTTATCGTTGTTTCGATTGCCGTATTTCGCTTTCACGCATTCGTCGCCTTGATTCTTGCCGCTATATTAGTAGGAGTCCTGGCTGAGGCACTGCCCGGGGCTGTAGATAAGAATCATATTGTTACGGCCATTGAGCTTTCCATGACGGAGTTCGGGGTAACTGCTGGGAAGATTGCCTGGGTCATCGGAGTTGCCGCTATTATTGGTATTTGCCTGATGGAGAGTGGGGCGGCCGATCGAATTGTGCGAAGTTTAGTCCGGGTGATGGGTGAAAAGCAAGCTGGCTGGGCCATGATGTTGGCTGCCTTCTTTCTTTCGATTCCAGTATTTTTCGATACGGTTTTCTTTCTAATAATTCCGTTGGCTCAGGCTTTGGCGTTTCGGCTGGGAAAACGCTATGTATTTTTTGTTATGTGTGTATCAGCTGGTGGTGCACTCACGCATGGGCTAGTGCCTCCGACTCCAGGTCCACTCGTGATGATCGAAACCTTACAATTGGATCTCGGGTTTGCCATGATTGTGGGGATTTGTCTTGGGCTGCCAGCCGGAGCATTCGGTGTTTGGGTTGCTAGTCGGATGGATAAAAAGCTGAACCTGAGTTTGCGTGAGAGCCCGATGGTGAAGATTGCCGACTTGGAGAACATCGTTGGTAAAGATGATAAAGAGTTGCCATCGTTTTTTGTGTCTATTCTACCGGTCGTCCTTCCGGTCTTCCTTATCGCGTTGGCTTCAAGTGTTAAAGCGTTTGGTAGTGGCGAGACTAATACCTTAAATACAACCATTGAAGTGTTGGGTAATAAAAATCTTGCGATGGCAATTGGTACCATGATTGCGATTTATTTAATGGCTTCTCAGCGAAAGATGAAATTGGGGAATCTCTGGAAAGAAATGGAAGCACCCATAGCTACTGCAGGAACTATAATTCTTATTACCTCAGCAGGAGGCGCCTTTGGTGCGATGATTCGTCATGCGGGTGTGGGTGAAGCGGTTCAGGCGGCTACGCAAGGTACCGGGTTGTCATATATCATTCTTGCCTGGGTAATTGCCATGGTGATGAAAGTGGCCCAGGGGTCCGGGACAGTTTCAATGATTACCACATCAGGTATCATCGCTGCTATAATTGGCGTAGGCGGAGGTGCTGTAATGGTGAATCTTCCCTATCATCCCGTCTACCTCTTTGCGGCGATTGCCTTTGGTTCAAATGTAGGCTCTTGGATGAATGATAGCGGATTCTGGGTTGTTTGTAAGTTGAGCGGTTTCACGGAAGGTGAGACGCTAAAGACCTGGACGATCATGTTGGCCTCACTTGGTGTGTTTGGCCTGATTGAAGTATTGATCCTTTCCACTATTATTCCTTTGAAATAAGGCCGAAGTCATCCTCACCTACCATTTATGAGCAGTGAACACTTGAACTGGAAGAGCCGTGAGCTCACGGAAAGCGACGACAACATTGGCATCCACGCCTTTTATTATGGTTTGGGATGGCAGAAGGAGGATTTCAAAAAACCTCAGATAGGAATTGGTACGCCACTTCATGAAATCAACTTGTGCAATATGCACAGCTACGAAATTGGCGAATCGGTTAAGGAAGGACTTTCTGAGGCCGGTTTGCTAGGATACCGTTTTGGTGTTCCTTCCGTAAGCGATAACATAACCCAAGCTCATAGTGGAGGAAATGCCTCTTTGCCATCGCGCAACGTGATCGCCAGTAGCGCGGAAATGGTGACCACCTCCCACCGCTTTGATGGGATGATCGGACTGCATCATTGTGACAAGAATGGTCCTGGTTTTGCATTGGCACTCATGCGTAGTAATCTGCCTGGATTTATCCTGAGCGGTGGAACAATCAAGCCCGGTTGTCTAAACGGAAAAGATCTCACCATCCAACATGTTTACGATGAACAAGCTGCGGTTGAGGTTGGTAGTTCAACGAAGGGAAAATTGCTCGAAGTGGTAAAGCATGCTTGTCCGGGTGCCGGCGGTTGTGGAATAGCAGCTTCCTTTAACACTTGGGGGATAGCGATGGAGGCAATTGGATTGATGCCACCTTACAGTTCTTCCAATCCGGCCGAGGGAGATGAAAAACGTGCTGAATGCAAAAAGGCTGGTGAGTGGATGCTGGATATATTAAGAGCTGGCAAACGGCCGCGTGATATCATCACCAAAGCTGCATTGAGTAATGCAACGGCTATGATTGGTGCTTCGGGCGGATCAACCAATGGTATTCTACATTTGATGGCACTCGCAACAGAGGCCGGTGTCAATTTTGGCCTCCGTGACGTTCAAAAGATTCTCAGAGGAATTCCTGTCTATTGTAATTTTGCACCTCGTGGTCGCGGAACAATGATCGACCTGTTCAAAATGGGCGGAACGCCTATGCTCATCAAGCACCTGATTGAAGTAGGTGTATTGGATGGTTCGGTACCAACTATGTTTGCAGATTCTTTGGCGGAACAAGTTGCCGATGCGCCGGCAATTCCGGAAGGAAACGATTTGATCGCGCCAGCGGGTCATCCCTATAAGCCGTTTGCTGATATGCAAATCTGTTTTGGGAGCCTGGCTCCAGATGGTATCGTATTCAAGGTATCAAGTCGCTTGGACCCAACGTTCGAAGGGACAGCTATTTGCTTTAATGACGTCGATTCATTGGTGACGGCTGTAACCGAAGGTAAAATTCAACCCGGCCATGTGGTTGTTCTTCGTGGTATGGGTCCCGTAGCGATGGGGATGCCTGAAGTTCTTGTAGCAACTTCGGCCCTATCAACACCGAAACTCGACGGAAAAGTAGCTTTCGTTTCCGATACTCGAGTATCGGGCGTTTCTCACGGGGCCATAGGTGTTCATTGTTCACCGGAGGCGGCGGTTGGTGGTCCGATTGCTTATGTAAGGGATGGAGATCCCATCTTCATCGACTTACTGAAAGGTGAAATTAATTGGGATTCACGCGGAGTTATGGAATTAGGAGGTGAATTCAAAGCCTACTCAGGATCTCAAATCTACTTACGCGAATTCGCAAATAGTGTTTCACAGGCAAATAAAGGCTGCGTAAATAAGTCCTTGTTATCTAATGATTAAGGAAGATGCCAGTTCGGTGCATGACATTCTCTGACGACATTATACTTTGAGATGACACATTTCCTTTAAATTAATATAGAATCCTAAGGATGCGATATTTAGCAGCAATTGGTTGGATTCTATTCCTCCCCTTACTATCAGCAACGGCAGGTCCGAAAGTTGACCTCAGTCTCGAATTGGATCATGGGTACTATTTGTCCGAGCAACAAAACCTGATCTATCTCAAAGCTACTATTAAAAGCATGGTTGAAACGGATCTGGAAAATCAGATTCTCGTTAATCTGGCATTAGTGGTTGATCGTTCGGGGTCAATGGCCGGTGCTGCGATAATCCATACGCGAAAGGCATTGGTGGAGACATTGAACAGTTTGTCGAATCGAGATGTTGTGTCATTAATAACTTATGGTTCCACGGTTGATGCGGTAATCGAAGCTCACCGTCTCGATGGATTGAGTAACCGAAATATCTTAATTCAACAAATCGAAGCTGAAGGTGGCACGGCTCAATACGAAGCTCTCAATGTTGCTGCGGCTCAATTACGGCGATTCTTGAATCCCGATTCTATAAATAGATTTTTTTTTAACCGACGGTCAGGCGACTATCGGTCCACGTGAGGATGATGATTTTATTCGATAGTCTGCCAATTCCTAATCCAGATCCGCCCGCATCCATTGGTATTTATCTAGATCAAAACGAACGTATAGTGATGGAAGGGAAGCAGGTCTCAAAACAGTATGTCCGCAGCAAAGTTGCTCAAACGAGGATATTGGATAGCGCCATGACCGTTACGGTGTATGCACAAGCCAAGACGAATGCTGGCTTTTTAGTTCAAGTTTTGGATGAGGTCCGTCTGGGTGGAGTAGAGAATGTTTGTATGGCTTTGGATATTTAAATCAGCTGAACCTCGATCGAACTACTATTTTTGAAGATTGATCTCTGGATATTACTTCCTAGGGTGCTGCGTTTTCTGATGATAGAAGTAACAGACATATATTTACAGTACGGTCTCAAGGTACTTTTTAACGAAATCTCCACCGTAATTGGAACGCGCGACCGAATTGGCTTGGTCGGTTCCAATGGGGCTGGGAAATCAACCCTTATTAAGCTGATTCTCGGTGAAGAAGAGGCCGATAAAGGAAGTATAGGTATTCCTAGTTATGTGACTCTCGGTTATCTCCCGCAGGATGGTATCGAGGTTTCTGAAAAAACACTTTACGAAGAGGTTACTACAGCTTTCGAAGATATCCTGGCGTTGCAGGGTAAGATCGATGCTGCAGATGAGCAAATGCTTGAAATGGATACTTCCTCAGAAGAGTACTATGAATTGATCGATATGATCGGTGAATGGGAGCACAAACTGGAAGAGCACGAGCCTGAGAAGATGCGTTCCAATATCGAAAAGATGATGCTGGGCCTAGGCTTTTCCATGGGGGATCTGGATAGAGATACCGGAGAATTTTCTGGTGGCTGGCAAATGCGGATTGCACTTTCAAAGCTTCTTCTAAAACAGCCATCTTTGCTTCTGCTGGATGAGCCGACTAATCACCTGGACATCCTTTCACAAAATTGGCTCGAACATTATCTTCAATACTACGAAGGGTCAATTATGGTCATCTCTCACGACCGGGCATTTCTGGACGCGATCACTAATCGCACACTGCATTTGAGCCTGGGTACCATGAATTCTTACAGCGGAAACTACTCTTTTTATGAGAAGGAAAGTTTGGCAAGAATTGAGCAGCTAAGAAAAGCACGAGATAACCAGGACAAAGAAATTACTCGTCAGAAGGAGTTCATCAATAAATTCCGTTCAAATGGAAAAAAAGCCTCCATGGTCCAGAGTCGAATCAAGGTACTCGATAAAATGGAGCGTGTCCAACTTCCCAAGGAAGAAAGAAAAATGTATTTCAGGTTTCCTGAGCCTCCGGTTGGGAGTGCGAAGGTTATCGAATTGGAGGAAGTGACCAAGTCTTATGGTGATATTCATGTATTTGATAAACTTGATTTCCACATAGAGAAGGGAGATCGGGTTGCTATCGTAGGTGTGAATGGCGCTGGTAAATCCACCTTGGCTAGAATTCTCGCCGGAGTTGAGCCTTATCAGGAAGGTGAACGGTCCATTGGAATTAATACAATAATCGCATATTTCGCGCAACAACAGACTAATGAATTGAATCCCAATAATACGGTTCTTGAGGAGGTTCAAAAAGCTGCCTTTGAATCAAACAACCAGGAGACTAACCCTCGAGCTGTTTTGGGCGCGCTTCTTTTTTCAGGTGACGATGCTTTGAAGAAAACGACTGTGCTTTCAGGGGGTGAACGCAATCGCTTGGCTTTGGCAAAGATGCTTATGAAAAGAGCCAACACTATTATTCTCGATGAGCCCACCAATCACTTGGATATTCGCAGTAAGGAAGTTCTACAAGAAGCAGTAAAGTTATTTAACGGAACTGTGATTCTAGTCAGTCACGATCGGTTTTTCTTGGATCCTTTGGTTAATAAAGTGCTTGAAGTTCGCATGGACGGTACACGTATGTTAACCTGTAACGTGAGCGAATATATCAACCGCATTGAAGAAGAAGAATTGGCTAAGACTTCCTGATTTTCGAAGTTGCTATTGCATTGATTATCGCGAGTTGGCTAGCTTGATTGAATGTCAGAAGATGCGAATTATAAGTCAGAGCTAGTAGGCGTATTTGGTCATCCGGTAGCTGAAAATCCAACGATTGTCATGATCGAAGCTGCTTTTAGGGATCTCAATCTCAATCTCAATTGG